>OGIQ01000110.1_pt1 | contig 39141 bp, 38 predicted proteins | sample 1571811 | NCBI WGS metagenome assembly OGIQ01 (sample SAMEA2582103, study PRJEB24529) | metagenome | biome: Human gut stool | place: China | collected 2011
CAATGGACTATCACCTGTTCCAACCTGCAAAACAGAATATTCATCTGCATATTTACTGGCAAGAAAATCAATTAGTGCTTTTCCATAGCCCTTTCCCTGATTCTGAGGATCGACTGCAATATTTTTAATTTCAAGTATTCCATTATCTTCACCGGTGACAACACATTCAGCTTTTACATCACCATCTTCAAGCACATACATAGTTCCTTTTTCAAGATAGCGATCAACCATATTTTCCTGCTCATCAGCTAATAACAATAATGCTATAAATTGCTTTTTATTCTCATCCACTTCTCTGATTTTCATATCCATCACTCCGTCAATTTGGAAGTTAATTTATAAACAATAAATTCTAATCAAACCTAATATTAGAAGATGCACAGGATAAAATAAATAGAAAAACCACTTGGAGAATACTTTCCCCTTTTCCATTCGCTTGCCATTATAGAAATATAAAATTACAATTCCCGCAAGAGCAATTCCTGACATACTTCCTAATGCATAAGCAATATTTGTACCAAGCGAAAATCTTCCAATACCACCTGCAAAATTAAAAAGTCCAAATAACAACATTGAAATAATGAATGTATATTTTATCTTATTTCTTAATCCTCTACTCCATATAAACAACAGTGTAAATATTGGTGCCAATAATGCCCAGTCGCAGAATAAAGAAATTACTATCAATCCCAAGATACATATATCTTTTAAAAATTTATTTGATACTTTATCATTCACAATCAGAATCATAAAACATATCAGCAATGTAAATAACATATTCAAACCTTGAAATTCTAACACTCCATCTGTTGTAAACGCCATACAATATGGGATTTCAGAAATCAAGGCAAATATTAGCAGTCTAATAGCATAATTCTTTTTTGAATGAGTATATTGAAAGCCCTCTACAAGAAAGTAACACATTGTAATTGCTGTAAAGTACCCTATGTCCAGAAATAGCTCCGACAGAAAATATCCTGATTTCATAAAGACTTGTGAAATATGATTCAACAACATAGTCAACATGGCTATATATTTAATAACATCTCTGTTTAATTTTGAGTTACCATACGCCATTTTTGTTTCCATTTTTACCACCTCAAATTTCGATTGAGATTTCACCTGTCACAAACTATTGAAAACACTACGTTTGTGACAAGTGAGCTTTCCCTTATATATTCCCTTGTGTTATATCGTCCCACCAGTGTTTACAAACTCTGATAAGGGAAAATACAAGGGCAAAAAAATCTGATAACATATTATAACACAAAATGAAAATCCTGTTCCATCAGGCAAGTTGCAGTCAAGAAAGATGATATCAAAACAGCCTTTTGCTATTTTTCGTAAACCATCTTTTTTATACGCCGTGTATATTCTCTGATATAATTTCATATAATGTGCGAATTGATTTCATAATTGTATGCCCATACCTCGATTGTGCGATCTTCAAGCATAAGATTAAAGTTGTACTTGATTTCTCTTGGTGTAATGATATCTCCTGTAGAAATATCAATCTTTAATGGGGTAATTACTCCATCAAATTTTGTTTCCATGCTTACACGAACACCCGGATAATCTGCTTCTTCCATGATTTCTGATATCCGTTTGATCCGAAACGAGACACCATCGTCCAGGGGGATTGATATAATTTGGGATATAATCATCTCTACATCCTCCACACTGACATTAGTGCCTTTTATGGTAGCATCCAGATCCATAGTAGCTCTGGCATCCAGACCAACCATTGCCGCCACCAGCATCCCACCTTTTAATATAAACTGATTTTTATACTCTGATAAAGAAATTCGTTCTAAAAAACGTTCCATCATATAATTCCGCATCAAAATCTGTGCATCTGCGGATTTTTTCTTTGACAGATTACGAATCAAATCCTTTAATTGTCTTGCCGTTGTTATCATCTAAAGTAACACCTCCAAATATGGTCTTAGTATCTTTTCAACATGAAACATAGCTGCGTATTTCATAAGCATCCGTAAGTTTTTATCCTTACGCTTCGCATATTGCTTTAATGCATCTTGGAATACCTGCATTTCAATATTTTTCCTGCTGCGAAGCAGATCGCAAATCGTTCTCTCCATATCATAAACCGGAACTGAATGTCCAAATGATGTCAGCATAGTTGTGATCCCTATTTCATGTAAATCCTTTTTTACTGTATACACTTGAAAACCGTCTTCCTGCAAACGGCTTGGATTATATCCAGTTCTTACTGTTATGGTGTATTTCAAAGGCTCTCTGTCCGTTAAATCATGAAAAAACAATGCAGTTTCATGAGAAAATACAGCTTGACCACAACGTAAATGCAAAAGGTACATCGCATCTGTCCACGTATCAGGTGATACATACACACCATGAGAAGCTTGCTCTAATCCTCGTTCCTTCACATAGGCATAAAATGCAGACTTACTAATTCCATTATTTAGGACTTGAAATGTCTGAATTGTCCCTCCACATTCACGCAATAACAGATCTAATTTTTCAAATTGAGTCATATGGAATCTCCTTTCATGCTAATATGATAATATATATTAGCATGAAAGTAAATATAAATAACACCAATGAACAAATTAGATTTTAAAAATATCCCGTTCTTCCCGCCAGTCTTTCACATAACACCGGATTCCGATATAGATCACCTACACCAGAAGCAACAGTACAATAAGGTTTATCAGAAGGACAGATTTTATCCATTCTCCAAAGTAAATTGTGATAGCTGTACTCATTATTACCACCATAATGCTAAGGATATCCCTGCAATATTTCCGGTAGATTTTTCCCATCTAATAGCCGATCCTGATTATCAGAAATCAGCAGGAACATAAGACTTTCATAACCTGCCGTCATATTTTTATATTTTTTCTCCAACTGGATTTTGCTGTTATCACATTTTGCTTTTGCTTTCTGGTAATCGGTACGGTCACAGTTCCCTTATTTCCCTTGCAGATTCTGTGGTGCTTTTATAGGTTGTGAAGGGCAGATATAAGCGCCCAATCTACGCTATGAATTGCACCACAGAATCTGCAATTTACGTTATGGAACTCACGGTTATGGAATGAGTGCCTATAAAGGAGGTAGCGACAAAATGCAGTCGTTTTCAATGTCTTGTGATTCGTCGATGATAAAGGGCACTCCTCACGGAGTTTAAGCTTTGATTACTGCCGCTCGTAACATGAATTGACGGATTTTCACAACTAGGATATTGCATGCTGCACAATCTAGGATAAATAAAAAATAGAACTGATTTGTTTTCAGGATTTTGGGAGCGGCCGGTCCTTAGAAAGCAGACATTGCGATTTCAAAAGCCAATGTAATTGGATTTTGAAATCACGATGGATGCTTTCTTAGTACCGCTGCCAGCGACAACAAGCGGAAGCGCTCCTGAAAACAAACAGTTCTATTTTTTATATTTCTATACACTTTGTTGGCATGCAATACGACATAACCTCAGGAAATCCGTAACACCACCTATAAGCGGCAGTTCACAAGTTAAACTCCGCTTTTTTCTTTTCTTTTGGCAAGTTTTACATTATAATCATTTTAACTGTAAAGAATTTTTATCTTAAAGGAGATTTTACATGCGAAACATTCTGAATATAAATTCTGACTGGATATTATCCACGGAAAAGACTCCTGACGGCAAAGCTGTCCACAAAAGAATCCTTCCTTTGAATAAGGAAGACGAATACTGCTATTATCTGGAACTGTTAGGAGCTGCACCTTCCATGGAAGTATTTGTGAATCAGGAAAAAATCGGAGCTCACACCGGAAGCTATACGCTTTACCGCGTAGATGTCACCGATCAGATCGTAAATGGTGACAACGAATTAGACATTGTTTGTGACAGTGAAGTTCCTTGTTTAGACGCAAGTCTTATCGTTGTCGGAAAACACCATTTTTCATTAGACCACTTTGGTGATGCAGGACTTACCGTGATCCCACAGGAGATTTCCACCTCCTCTGCAAGTATCCGTATCACCGCCCATGCAAAAAACCTTCCGGAAGATTCCATGATCTCTTACACTGTGCTTACTACTACAGGAACAATGCTTGCAAATAAAAGTGTTCCGGCCTCGGCACCAGAGTATATCTGCCATCTGACAAATCCATGCCTCTGGAATGGTAAAACCTCTCCAAAGCTTTATGTGGTCGTGGCAGGATTGATCGTTAATGGCTCCACAGAAGATCAGATTGTCCTTCCTTTTGGGCTGCGCGATCTGTCCATGGAATCAAACAGCTCTGTCCTCGTAAACGGTCTTTGTGTCCCGGAAAAGGATCTCATCCGCACTCTGGAATCTGATCCATTTGTCTATGACGATATGGACGAGGACGGAAGTTTTGCCTGTGTGGAATTAAAAGAACTCTGCGACATTGCTGCAGATGAGAAGGACTGTAGGAATCTGCTCACAGAATATGTGTTGCAGAACGCTTATCACCCTTCCATCCTCTGCTGGAAACTCCCGGAAGATCATGCCGACTTTGCCGCTTTGCTCCGTGAATTAGATTCCACACGCCCGGTGTTATTTTAAATAATATGGAACAAAGTGTGCGCCAGGCGCACACTTTCGCACATAGGCGGGCAGCGCAGCTATCTGTTCAGGAAACCGCCTCACAGGCTTTTTCAAATTCTGTATGTACCTTGGCCATCTGCTCCTGCAGATGGCTGATTTCATTTTTCCGTATGGAAGCTACTACCACTGATGCTGCCTGGAACAGTTCCGTCATTCCAAGGGTCCCAGCAACCCCTTTTAAGGCGTGAACGGCCTCTAACACATCCTCATACCGTTCTTCTTTCATTGCCTGTTCCCCGATTGCAAGATGATCGTCCTCAGTCAGCTTTTTCAAAAATCTTTCATATAAAGCTTCATTTCCCGCAAAACGTTTCACTGCATTCTCATAATCAACACCATAGGCTTTCAATTTCTCTTTATTCATATCTACCGCTCCATTCAGGTTACTATTTTTTCATTTTCGGCTGGAAAATGATACTTGCAATATAGGAAAAAATCAGTGCTGCGGAAATACCGACCGCACTCGCTTTAAATCCCCCCATAAAAATGCCAATAAATCCATTCTCGTCAACTGCTTCCTTTACGCCTTTCCAGAGTGTATTTCCAAAGCCAAGCAGTGGCACACTTGCACCGGCTCCTGCGAACTCCATGAATGGCTGATAAATCTGCAATGCGCCAAGCACCGCCCCCAGACATACGAGTAAAACCATGATCCTGCCCGGAAGCATTTTTGTTTTCTCCATAAGAATCTGGACAAGTGCACAGATCAGGCCGCCTACCCAGAATGCATTAATATAATCCATTTTTCATCCTCTTTTCTTTCTGAAAATCCATTGTCTATGCATCTGCATGTTCGATGACAACTGCATGTGCAATGCCCGGCACCGTCATTCCTTCATTGAAAGACACCGTTGAAAGCAACGCACCTGTCGGCACGAACAATATCCGTTTTAATGTTCCATCTTCGATCTGCTTTAAAAAATAAGCGCTTAGCGTCACTGCTGAACATCCGCATCCGGAACCACCTGCCCCGGTATTCTGGCTCTCAGCATCAAAAATTTCAATTCCACAATCCGAATGTATCTTACTGATATCGTAACCGTCTTTTAACAACAGGTCAATGAGAATTTTCTGTCCTACCGTTCCGAGATCTCCTGTAATGATCCTGTCATATTCTTTTTCACTTCTCCCGAAATCCTCAAAATGCTGTCTGATGACCTCTTTGGCCGCAGGTGCCATGGCTGCCCCCATATTCATGGAATCTTTGATCCCAAAATCCACAATTTTTCCGGTTGTGATCCCTGTGATTTTTGCCATTCCCTTCTCTTTTCCGAGGACGAAAGCCGCGCTTCCGGTCACTGTCCAGGTGGCCGATTTCGGTCTTTGATTTGCATATTCGAGCGGGAATCTGAATTGTTTTTCTGCGCTGGCAAAATGACTTGAAGTCATGGTCACGACGTGATCCGCATAGCCGGCCGCTACACACATCGCACCGAGAGACAGCGATTCCCCACAGGTACTGCAGGCTCCGTAAAGTCCAAAGAGCGGTACCTGAAAGTCCATCACCCCAAACGAGGTCGCCATGGTCTGCCCCAAAAGATCACCTGCGAAAAGATACCGGATGTCCTCTTTTTTTAACCCGGCTCTGCCGACCGCCATAGTGAAAGCTTCTTTCTGCAGCGTGCTCTCTGCCTCCTCCCATGTGTTCTGGCCGAATTTGTCGTCCTCACCGATCACATCAAAATGACCTGCCAGAGGTCCTTCTCCCTCCTTTTTTCCAACAATATTTGCCGTGCTGATAATAAAAGGAGCCTCTGTAAAACAGAGGCTCTGTTTTCCCTTCTGCATACTCGTATCCACACTTTCTTTTTCTTTTAGTATGGATCAGGGAAGTTTTTCTTATTCTCTTTTTCATTATTTTCTTATCGTTTTTGCAATCGCTTCCGGAGATAACTGTAAAAAAACACAAAGCTCTAAAAACTCTTCGGCAAGCAGAGGTTCTTTATAATCCGGATGCAGTTTTTCTTCCGGAACTTGTGTCTGTTCTGAAATCTCAGATGCTGAAATTCCTTTTTCCTGCATATAAGCAAGGATATATTCTGTCACTCTGGATTTATTCATGCGCTCCGCTCCTTTTCTCATGTGTTCTTCCCGATATATGCAGACCTCATCATGCAAGCATGTTCGGTCTACATATTCTCGATTGGCACTGCTCATTGCTTACGCACATTATATTCTTATAATTCAAGACTTTCAACCATATTTTCCCATATAGTCAGAATTAATTGACGGTCTAAAATATGTGAGATATGATAACCATAATAACTTTTTAAATTTCAGAAACAGGGGATTTTTATGCGAAATGAATTAATTCCAAAGGTGTTAAAAGAATATAGAAAACGAAATCATTACTCAGTGAAAGACGTATCGATCAGGCTGATGGAACATGATATTGATGTTGCACCGAAGACGATTTATGGCTGGGAAAGCGGACAGGCACAGCCGACGGCAGATACACTGCTCTTACTGTGCGAGATATACAAAATCCCGGACATCCTGAACTCCTTCGGTTACGACCAGCCTGATGATCCGGCAGCTTCCCTGACTTATCATGAGCGTGAGATCATCTACGCCTACCGCAACCGCCCTGAGTTACAGCATGCGGTCGACATTCTGCTCGGATGTGATTAGGTATTTTGTTTCCTGTGATACAATCTGATCTGTGCGATGTATAAATAAAAAAAGAGGTTTTTCTGTAGAAATATCTGTTTTCAGGATTTTTGCAGGAAAACTTTTTTTATGTGCTCTTTTCCCACGGCTTCTTACAAATCCAGACAGGCACACGGCTGTCTCCATGTATATCATTTTATTTTCACAGGTTGCAACTTTGCTTTAAGAAGTATAGAATAGAAGATACTCTGCGGTTTTATGGTAGTTCCGTAAAACCGTTTACCGCAGGACATTATTAAGGGAGATTTATTTATGAACGCTTTCCAATTTATCTTTCAGTATATCAAACGGCATAAAGTCCAGTATACGCTTGGTATCATCACGCTTTTTGTGGTAGACTTTGCCAATATTTTTATTCCGAAACTTACCGGTGTCATCACCGACGGACTCACCGCCCACAGCCTTGACTGGAGCGGAGTCAGATTAAATCTGCTTTACCTGTTTCTGCTTGGACTGCTGCTTGCGGTCGGCCGTTTCTTCTGGCGGTACTTCCTGTTTGGAGCTTCCCGCTCCATCGAAAAAGAGCTGAGAAACGACACGTTTTCCCATCTGGAAAAAATGGATGTGGAATATTACAACGAGCACAAGACCGGTGATCTGATGACACGTTTTACGAGTGACTTAAACGCGATCCGTATGGCGATCGGACCTGCCGTCATCTGTGTGTTTGATGCCTCCGTCATGACACTTATGGTCATTTTCCAGATGATGTATTATGTCAGCGTGAAGCTGACACTGATCGCAGTCATCCCAATGCTTTTCATTTTATTTGGCGAGATTTATTATGGAAAAATCATCCGTCCGCGCTTTACTGCAAGGCAGGAGGCGGTTTCCGATCTCACCGACTACGTGCAGGAAAGTTTTTCCGGTATCCGTGTCATCAAGGCGTTTGTCCGTGAGAAGGCACAGCGTTACCACTTTTTAAAAGAAAACGAAAACACCATGGAAAAGAACTTAAGCATTGCAAAGATCCAGTCGATCGTCATTCCGCTTCTGGATGTCATCATCGGGCTTTCCTCGCTGCTTACGCTCATTTACGGCGGCTATCTTGCGCTGGTCGGGGACATCACGCTTGGACGCTTTGTCGCTTTTAACCAGTATATTAACATGCTTGTCTGGCCGATGTTAGCCTGCGGGGATTCCGTCAATATGTTTTCGCAGGGTGCTGCCTCCATCCGAAGGATCCAGGAGATTTTCAAAGAACAGCCTGCCATTGCAGACACCGACAAGACAAGGGATGTGGACGACATTAGGGGCGAAATTGATTTTCATCACCTTACCTTCATCCACCGCGGTCACAGCGAACCGACTTTAAACGACATCACCCTGCATGTGCCGGCAGGAACAACGCTTGCGATCATCGGGCGCACCGGAAACGGAAAATCCACACTGGTAAATCTCCTGCTGCACCTTTACAACACGAAACCGGGCATGCTTTTCATTGATGGAAAGGACATTAACACCATTCCTTTAAAAACACTGCGTGAAAATATCGGATACGTTCCGCAGGATAACTTCCTGTTCTCGGACACATTGAAATCCAATATCGCATTTGGCGCTGAAAATGAGGATATGGAAGCCATCCAGTCCGCAACACGCGCTGCCTGCATCCATGAAAATATTGTCCAGTTCCCGGACGGTTATGAGACAATTGTAGGTGAGCGCGGTGTCACCTTATCCGGCGGTCAGAAACAGCGGAGCTCCATTGCCAGGGCACTGATGAAAAATGCACCGATCCTGATTTTAGACGACGCCCTCTCCGCTGTCGATACCGACACCGAGGAACACATTTTAACGAATTTAAAGAAAAACCGGGAAGGAAAGACGACCATTCTCATTGCGCACCGCATCTCGACGATCCAGAATGCAGATATCATTATGGTGTTAGAGGACGGCACTGCCGCCGAGATTGGAAATCACGATTCCCTTATGGCAAAACACGGGATTTATTACGATATGTTTGAAAAACAGCAGTTAGAAGCCATCCACGGTGAAGCCGGAAAAGCGCTCATCAGACAGGATCATCCAGCTGCAAAAACAGGAAAGGAGGACGCATAACTATGAAACGTTTACTGGCCTATTTAAAACCGCATAAATGGGTTATGACTGCTGCGACAGTCCTCGTCCTCTTTATCATCGTGGTAGAACTTTACCGCCCGATCGTCATCGGTGATGCGATCGATGATTATATCAACGGCTATTACGCACCGTACATCGAAACCACCGCGGATGCGCCGGGTGCTGTTCCTTACCATGACACTTATCTGACGAGAGATTTTGAGACGGCAGACGGACAGACTTACGATCAGATTCTTCTATATAATAATGACTATTATATGGCTGAAAATCTTTCATCCGAAGAATGTGATGCATTAAAAAATGCAGATTCCGCCACGCTTTCATATTATGTAAACCAAAATGCAGTACTTCTTACAAGGGACGACTTAAAAAATTTGCGGCATTATGATTTTACCGGCATTTTAAAAGCATCTGCTCTCTACCTGCTGCTTCTGCTCACCGGATTTGTCTTAAACGCATTAGACACCTGGATCCTGCAGAAAATGGGACAGGAGATCATTTACCAGATGCGTGAGGAGGTCTTTACCCACATTCACAGCTTATCGTTAAACTTTTTCAACAATACGCCTGTGGGAAAACTTGTCACCCGTGTCTCCAACGACACCGAAGCGGTCAATGAACTTTTCTCCACCATTTTGGTAAAACTATTTAAAAACATTGTAAAAATTATCGGATATGCCGTTGTCATGCTCTCCATTAATGTCAAAATGGCTCTCGTATCCTTTGCACTGCTGCCGCTTGTCACAGTGCTGACCTTCTTTTTCCGCTTTATGTCAAGGAAGGCATACGAGCTTACCCGAAACCGCATTACCGACTTAAACACATTTTTATCGGAGCACCTCTCCGGCATGAAGCTCATCCAGATTTTTGCGAGGGAAGAAGAAAAATATGCACAGTTTGAAAAGAAATCCGAAGATTTATACAAGGCAAACTGGCGTGAGGTTATGACATTTGCGATTTTCCGTCCGTCCATTTATCTGGTGTCCGTGTTTGCCATGATGCTTGTGATCGGAACCGGAAGTGCCGGAGTGTTAAACCAGACGCTCTCGCTCGGAACACTGTTTATTTTTATCACCTATATTTCCTCATTTTTTGATCCGATCCAGGAGCTTGCAGAACAGTTTGGTACCTTGCAGTCCTCTCTCGCCTCCGCCGGAAAAATTTTCTCCATTTTAGACGAGAAACCGGATATTGTAAAACCAGCGCACCCGGTGGAAGTCAACATCAAAGGGCGCATCGAATTCCGTCATGTATGGTTCGCCTACGAGAAGGACGATTATATTTTAAAAGACATCAGTTTCGTCATCGAACCGGGCGAAAAAGTTGCATTTGTCGGTGCTACCGGAGCTGGAAAATCTTCCATCTTAAATCTGATTGGACGATACTTTGACATCCAGAAAGGTGAGATCTTAATCGATGGCGTAAACATCAAAGACATTGATACTGACGTGCTGCGCGCTGCGATCGGGCAGGTTCAGCAGGATGTATTTATTTTTACCGGGGATATTAAGAGCAATATTTCACTGGACAATGAGAATATTTCCATTGAGGACGTGAAACGTGCCGCAGAGATCGTGCACGCAGATTCCTTTATCGAAAAAATGCCGGGCGGCTATGATGCCCCTGTCACAGAGCGCGGAAGCACCTTATCCGCCGGACAAAGACAGTTACTCTCCTTTGCAAGAACCTTAGCTTATGATCCGACCATCCTTGTCTTAGACGAGGCAACTGCCAACATTGACACGGAGACCGAGGCACTTATCACAAGTGCTCTGGCAAAACTCATGGAGGGCAGAACTACGATTATGGTTGCACACAGACTTTCCACGATCCAGCATGCCGACAAGATCATTGTCATGCATCAGGGACAGATCAAGGAAGCCGGCACCCATCAGGAACTTCTCGCCCAGAACGGACTGTACCGGAAATTGTACGATCTGCAGCTTGTGGAAGCGTAGCAGTTCAATTTTTGTAACGACAGTTTATATGTCCGCCCCGGGAGCATGAACATCCGAGCCGGCATAAAAAACGGTATCAAATTGCTAATTTGTCAATGCTGCTTTTAAGCTTCTTTGATTGTCTGTGTTCATTCAACAAATGGACAGTCACAAAAGATTGTGCGTCTATGAAATTCTTTCTTCGCGATTGAATCGTGTGTAAGTAAATACAGCCTCCCAGCAGAAGACAGTGCAAAAATCATTCGTTTACATTTGATTTTTGCACTGAATAACCAATGCTGGGAGGCTGTATTTACTTACGCTAGATTCATGAGCAGAAAGAATTTCATAGGCGTACAATCTTTCGCGACAGTCCATTTGGGAATGTACACAAACTTTAAGCTTAAAAGCAGCATTTACAAATTTACGCAATTTTCACAACGTTTTTTATGCCGGCTCGGATGTTCATGCTCCCGGGGCGGACATATCTACACTCCCTCAAAAATTGAGCTGCTATCGCTTCCATGTAGAATCCCGCACTACAATTTCCGGTTCCACGCGGATATGAAGTTCCTGCTCGGTGAGTTCTTCGCCTAGGATGAGCCGGAGCAAAAGTTCTGCCGCCATACTGCCAAGCTTATCCTGCGGATGGGAAATGGTCGTGATCGGGATGTGATTATTTTTTGCGAGCAGCGAATTGTCAAACCCTGTGACAGAGACGTCGCGTGGTACTTTTTTGCCAAATTCACGCAGCGTGCGGATGACCTCCACCGCAACCTGATCGTTGTAGCAAACCACCGCATCCATCGGTGTCTCTGCCTGAATCGCGCCACTGATCGTCTCCCGCGGTTTCACTTCCCGATCCTCGGTGTAAAACCACGTCACCGAATCCGGATCGTACAACATCCCTGCCTCCTGCAGCGCCCTCACATACCCTTTATGTCTCGCCTGTCCCTGCACATCATCTGCTTTAAAAATACCGTGAATATTTTTATGTCCGAGTTCGATCAGATATTTTGTGATCAGGTATCCGCCTTTCATGTCATCCATCAGCACGTAAGGTTTTTTCTTCATCTGCTCAAAATATCCCTGAATAAACACATAGGGGATTCCATACTCATCCATCTGGTCGTAAAGACTTGTATGCCTGCAGGAGATCTGGGTTTTGCTCGGCTCGATGATGAGTCCGTCAATATCCTTTGACAACAGCTCCTCCATGCACCGCGCCTCCGCAGCTCTTGAGTTTCTCGTCGTCTTTAACATAATACTGTATCCATTTGCAGTGAGCACCTGCTCGATTCCCTGAATCAGCCTCGGAAAAATATAATCGGACAGATACGTCGTCACCACCGCGATATTTTTGGATGTCCGCGTGTGGATCGTCCGCTCTGACACAAACGTTCCTCTGCCATGCTCTGCATAGAGATATCCTTCTTCCGTCAGTTCCCCGATCGCTTTCCGTACCGTCTGCCTGCTGATATGATACTGCGCTGCAAACATGTTTTCCGAAGGAATTTTATCCCCTGCCTTCCACTCGCTGTGGACGATCTTTGCTTTGATATCTTCTTTTAAACGTGAAAATTTCGGCTCTTTCATCGTATCTCCTATCTCTTTTTCCTTTATATCTTTCACTTTTGATGCTTCCATAAAAACAGCATGGCACAACTTGTATCGTTTGTAAAGCAAAATCATACAACTTATTTTTATATAAAATGCTGATTTTACGCCTTTTTTATTTCTGATTAAATAGATCAAAAAACAACTTGTACACATCTATATACAAGTTATACACTAAAACAGCAGGATGTATATTACATAAACATTCACAATTTATCAGACGAGGAGAAGAAAGATGAAATTACAGAAAAATTATAAGTTTTGGTTCTGCACAGGTTCACAGGATTTATATGGGGATGAATGCCTTGCACATGTTGCAGCCCACTCAAAAGAAATCGTAGCCGCTTTAAATGCTTCCGGCGTTTTGCCTTATGAAGTGGTATGGAAACCAACTCTGATCACCAATGAACTGATCCGCAAAACATTCAACGAGGCCAATATCGATGAGGAATGTGCCGGTGTCATCACCTGGATGCATACTTTCTCCCCTGCCAAATCCTGGATCTTAGGTTTACAGGAATTACGAAAACCATTACTTCATTTACATACACAGTACAACGTGGAGATTCCATATGACACCATCGACATGGACTTCATGAACGAAAATCAGGCCGCTCACGGCGACCGCGAGTACGGACATATCGTGACACGTATGAGAATCCCAAGAAAAGTCGTTGTCGGCCACTGGTCTGAGAAAGACGTTCAGGAAAAAATTGCCGCATGGCAGCGCACCGCAATCGGTATCATCGAGAGCAGCCACATCCGTGTCATGCGTGTTGCTGACAACATGAGAAACGTAGCCGTCACCGAGGGCGACAAAGTAGAAGCCCAGTTAAAATTTGGCTGGGAAGTAGACGCTTATCCGGTCAATGAGATTGCAGAATCTGTCGCTGCTGTTTCGGAATCTGATACCAATGAATTAGTAGACGAATATTACGACAAATACGAAATTTTACTTGAGGGCAGAGACCCTGCAGAATTCAAACGTCACGTGGCTGTCCAGGCTCAGATTGAATTAGGCTTTGAGCGTTTTCTGGAAGAAAAAAATTATCAGGCGATCGTCACACACTTTGGTGACCTCGGCGCATTAAAGCAGCTTCCTGGTCTTGCGATCCAGCGGTTAATGGAAAAAGGCTACGGCTTCGGTGCCGAAGGTGACTGGAAAGTTGCAGCGATGGTTCGTCTGATGAAGCTTATGACTGCCGGAATGAAAGACGCAAAAGGAACTTCCATGTTGGAGGATTACACTTACAATCTTGTACCGGGAAAAGAAGGCATCTTAGAGGCTCACATGCTTGAAATCTGTCCTTCTATTGCAGACGGTCCGATCAGCATTAAATGCCAGCCTCTTTCCATGGGCGACAGAGAAGATCCTGCAAGACTTGTATTTACCTCCAAAGAGGGACACGGTATCGCAACTTCCCTGATCGACCTCGGCAACCGTTTCCGTCTCATCATCAACGATGTAGACTGCAAAAAAACCGAAAAACCAATGCCAAAATTACCAACCGCTACCAATTTCTGGCTTCCACAGCCTGACCTCCGCACAGGTGCAGAAGCATGGATTCTTGCTGGCGGCGCACACCACACTGCATTTACTTATGACCTGACTGCTGAGCAGATGGGTGACTGGGCAGAAGCTATGGGAATCGAAGCTGTTTACATTGACAAAGATACAAAAATCCGCGACTTCAAACGTGACCTTGCACTCGGCGAAATTGTTTACCGCTAGAACAAATACCAGCCAGAAAAATCATAGATTTTCCTGGCTGATGTTGCAGATTAAATTTACCTAAAATATAATCAATGTAACAATATATATATCAGAACGGAGATAAACACATGTTAGAAGAACTAAAAAAACAGGTCTATGAAGCCAATATGGAACTTCCGCTCCGTGGACTTATCACCTACACCTGGGGAAATGTCAGCGGCATTGACCGCGAAACAGGTTACTTTGTCATCAAGCCAAGCGGCGTTGACTATGACGTGCTGACACCGGACGATATGGTTGTCATGGATCTTGGCGGAAATAAAATCGAGGGAACTTACAAACCAAGCTCCGACACCCCAACCCATATCGAGCTCTACCAAAAATACCCGGAAATCGGCGGTGTCGTACACACCCACTCCCCGGAGGCAACTTCATGGGCGCAGGCAGGACGTGACATTCCTCTTTACGGAACAACCCACGCAGACTATTTTTACGGACCGATTCCGTGTGCCAGAAATCTCACACCGGAAGAGATCAATTCCGCCTACGAGAAAAATACCGGTGTCGTCATCATCGAAACCTTTGAGACGCGCGGCATTAACCCAATGCATACACCGGGCGTTTTATGCTCCAACCACGGTCCTTTTGCATGGGGAAAAGACGCAGCCGAGGCAGTACACAATGCTGTTGTCTTAGAAGAAGTTGCAAAAATGGCAACCAAAACCGAACTGATCAATCCAAAAGTAAAACCTGCACCGAATTGTATCCGCGACAAACATTTTTACCGAAAACACGGTGAAAATGCTTATTACGGACAAATTTAGCATATTTTCCCTGCCCGACACAACAGCGGGCAGAACTGCTATCAGAAAAAGGAGAAATCTATGGCAAACTATAAAGAATATATTGAGAGCGGAAAAGCAATCCTCGGTATCGAATTAGGTTCTACCCGGATCAAGGGGGTATTGATCGGGCCAGACAACGAACCGATCGCACAAGGCAATCATGACTGGGAGAATCAGCTTGTCGACGGCATCTGGACTTACAGTCTGAACGCGGTCTGGGACGGTTTAAGAGACTGCTACAGCAGCCTTTTAACAGATGTAAAAGGAAAATACGGCTGTACGATCACAAACCTTACCTCCCTCGGTTTTTCTGCGATGATGCACGGCTACATGGCATTTGATAAAGAAGGCACCCTGCTCGTCCCGTTCCGCACCTGGCGAAACACGATCACCGGAGAAGCTTCCGAAGAACTGACTGCACTGTTCCACTATCACATCCCACAGCGCTTTAGCATTGCACATCTCTATCAGGCAATGTTGAAAAAGGAACCGCACCTTACAAAAATAGATTCCCTGCTCACTTTAGCGGGATACATCAACTGGCAGATGACCGGTGAAAAAGTGATCGGTATCGGAGAAGCCTCCGGTATGTTCCCGATCGACATCCAGACAAAAGATTACAACCAGAATATGATCAATCAGTTTGAGGAGAAAGCCGCCTCTATGGGCTATAATTTCCATTTGAGAGAGCTGCTTCCAAAAACTGCCCTTGCAGGAGAGATTGCAGGCTATCTGACCGAGGAGGGTGCAAGAAAATTAGACGTCTCCGGCAGCTTAAAAGCCGGCGTTCCGATTGCACCTGCCGAGGGCGATGCCGGAACCGGAATGACTGCCACAAACAGTGTCGCTGTCCGCACCGGTAACGTTTCCGCCGGAACTTCTGTGTTTGGAATGGTGATTCTGGAGCAGGATTTAAAAGAAGTCCATGATGAGATTGACCTTGTGACAACCCCTACCGGAAATCTGGTTGCAATGGCACACTGCAACAACTGTACTTCTGACTTAAATGCCTGGGTAAATCTCTTCCATGAATTTGCCAAGGCTGCCGGAATCGATATTTCCCTGAATGATCTGTATGGCACACTCTACCACAAAGCAATGGAAGGGGACGTGGACTGCGGCGGTCTGTTAGCCTATAACTATTTTTCCGGCGAGCATATCACAGGCTTTGCAGAAGGATGTCCACTGTTCGTGAGAACACCGGACAGCGCGTTTACACTTGCCAACTTTATGCGCACCAACCTGTATGCCTCCCTTGCCGTTTTAAAAACAGGTCTGGACATCCTGATCAAAGAAGAAGGGGTAAAAATTGACGAAATCTTCGGACACGGCGGACTTTTCAAAACCAAAGGCGTAGGGCAGAACATCCTTGCCGCCGCTTTAAACACACCGGTTTCCGTCATGGAAACTGCCGGGGAAGGCGGCGCATGGGGCATGGCACTTCTCGCCTCCTATATGGTTCACAAAAAAGACGGCGAAACGCTGGATTCTTATCTTACCGATCATGTTTTCAAGGGCAATACCGGAACCAAAGTTGCTCCTGATCCAAAAGATGTGGAAGGCTTTGAAGCTTTTATGAAACGCTATACAAAAGGACTTTCCATTGAACGTGCTGCGATAGAAAATATGTAGAAACAGAATGTTCACAAACACAATCGAAAAATCAGACTCATCTATAGAACTTCTCTCTAAAAAATATACTCATAAGAAGGTAACTCACGAGTTACTTTCTTATGAGTAACATAACGGATACTATCATAAAATCCATTTTCTTACACAGCAAAACAGCAAGTGTTTTACTGCTTGGTGAACGGTACCCTCTGATTATTTCCGAATCTCCACCCACTCCATCTCAAGCTTCGGTTTCACAACCTCTGTTTTGATCTCGTAGTATCCCTGTTTTAATTCCACACGGCAAATCTTCTGCGTGTTCGGTCTGCCTTCCGTGCCGCTCGTCTGCAATGTGAAGAATAATTCATCGTTGAGATAAAGGTTTGCGGCTGCCTGTGCCAGATTGGACTGCGGAGAAATAAATTTTACAACAACATTGTATACACCAGACTGGTTTACATAAATCTTCTGTGACACTTTATCTTCCGGAACAATGCTTATATCGCTTTCCCCATTTGCCCCTTCTGATCCAGCCCCCTGCAACGGCTCATATGCCTTCACTTCCTCCAACGGTCTTAACGGACGTTTCATAACCGGAGCATTTAAAATAAACCGACAGATATTTTTTGCAGAGCGCTGCAACTCCCCAATGGTCAGCTTTCCATTGTCCAGTGCCTCCAAAATATCATCGCCCATGGCATTGATCTCCGCGCCGTTATTGTTGACGACCATGTAAAGGTCGTTCTGGGAGCGCACCATTGAAGAAAGTGCATGATGATCCTGCTTACCACCTTTTACAACATCATTGACACTTGCCCACCAGTCGGTCATGACAATGCCTTCATACCCCCACTCTCCTCTTAAGATCGTGGTATTTAAATCATAATTGGACGATGTCCAGTGTCCATTGATTGGATTATAAGATGTCATAATAGAGGAGGCTTCCCCTTCTTTGACTGCAATCTCAAATCCTTTCAGATAAATCTCACGCAGTGCACGCTCTGACACAACAGAATCTACTGTATGTCTTGCCGTCTCCTGGTTGTTCGCCGCAAAATGCTTCACCGTTGCAAAAGAGCCGCCTTTTTTGATTCCCCTTGTCACTGCTGCCGCAAAACATCCGGTCACATAAGGATCTTCACTGAAATACTCAAAATTGCGTCCGTTCAACGGATAGCGGTGGATATTAATTCCAGGTCCGAGCAGAGTGTCCACTTCGTTTGCAACCAGCTCTTTTCCTTCCATCACATAAAGTTCTTCCATCATTGGAATGTTAAACGAACATGCAAGCAGTGTTCCGATTGGAAGCTGTGTTGCCTTCAATCCGCTCTCCATACGGATACCGGAAGGTCCGTCTGCACAGCAGGCAGCCGGGATTCCATATTCATACAGGCGGTCGCTGACACCTCCAAATGTGGATGCCGTACCCGGTGTTACTTTCGGGCTGCTCATTCCTTCCCCGCGCACGATCGTGGCAAGTTCCTCTTTGGTCAATTGCGCAATAAATGTATCCAAATCTGCTTTTCCCTCTGCAACATCCGAAAAACGGATTCCTTTGTCTCCGGTGATTGCAAGCTGCTCCGGCAAATGCGCCTCAATCCGTTCCTGTAACCGGATGGTCTGCTGCGGCACTGCCTCCTTTTCCTGCTGATAGCTTCCATCCTCCCGGCTCTGTCCCGGACGGATGCGCTCAAATGCTTCTGTCGGTGCGAGTGCTTCCTGCAGGGCTTCCGTCACACAAAGCTCTTTTACGATATATGCTCCTTTTCCATCGACATCTGCGATTTTCGTATTCCGCACACTATTTCCCACATGGAATACATAAGCACCTGCCTCTGATACATAGCAGGACTTGTGGCCTGTCACACCGGAATCATCATATGAAGCAAGATTTTTTACCGGAATGTGCAGTGTCATTTCCTGTTTTTCTCCCGGAGCCAGCTCCTTTGTCTTTGCAAATGCTTTTAATTCTCTCGCCGGTTTTCCAAGTTTTCCCTGCGGTGCCTGCACATAGACCTGTACGACCTCTTTTCCCCTGCAGTCTCCTGTATTTTTCACACAGATGGTAATCTGCACTTCTTTTCCTGCACATGTTCCATTATCAATCGATACTCCGTGACTGCCCCAGGCACCTCCGACTTCGGATTCTTCTGTAACCGTCTCCGCTTTTAAAATTTCAATGTCAAACTTCGAATAGGAAAGTCCAAAACCGAACTCATACATGACTTTTTCCGGGCAGAATGTCTCAAAATAGCGGTATCCCACATAGATATCTTCGGTGTAAAAATTGCGCACAGTGCCTCCGAAATCGTTCGCCGCCGGATAATCTGCCAGTGAACATGCGATCGTATCCGTCAGTTTTCCACTTGGAGACACTTTTCCACTCAAAACATCCGCAACTGCATTTCCACTCTCCATGCCGCCCTGCCAGATATAGAGCACGGAACGGATATGATCCTTGTATACAGGATTCTTAAGCCAGCTCATATCTATGATATTCGACACGTTCAAAAGTACTGCGACCTGTTCAAAATGTGCTGTCAGAACCTTCAGATTTTCAAGTTCTTCCGGCGTCAGAAGGTAACTGCCCGCCTCATTTGCATAATCCTTATCTTCGCCTGCAGTACGTCCGATAATAAAAATCGCTTTCTCTGATTTTTCTGCTGCGGCTGCCGCAATCTCCTCTGTGATAACCATCTCTTTCTGGTGCCACGGCTCTGCTGCCCAGCCGCCACCGCCGTTGTCAAACGGGTGGTCTTTTAACCACGCTCTGTAAATGTCTGCCAGCTCCTCATTCAAAGTAAAGCTGCCGCTCTCTCTCATTCCATCATAAATATTCACCGCATAAGGCACATTGACAGCTCCGCCGGAACCAGTCCCGCTGCGGTAAGTCTCAAACTGGCACCTGCCAAACACAGACACCATCTCTTCTTTTTTCAACGGGAACATGTGACCTTCATTTTTCAATAAAACGGCTCCCTCTGCGGCTGCCGCCCTGCAATATGCTCCAAATCCTTCCAATGGTACTCCGATTGTACTCATACTCATCTGCTTCCTCCAAATACGTTTCTATTTTTATTTTAAAATGTTTTCTTTCACATCACATATTCTAGTAAAATCTTCTCTTCCATGCTATAATTTTTCTATTCAAAAATATAACAATTTTGTCATTGGAGGTTTTCTATGGATTATCCGGAAGAAAGAAAACAATATATTGACGGCATCGCCTGCCAGTATCTCTGTCATATTGAAAAAGCAGAGAAACCGGGCAATGTATTTTTCGCTCATTTTCATTATTATATTGAAATGCTCTATGCACTTTCCGGTCATTTCCGTATTTATTTAAACGGAATTTACCACGAATTTGCGGCAGGGGATTTTGTACTGATCAATTCCAGGGAAGTGCACCAGATCGACGCGCTCTCATCAAAGGGCGGCTCTTATATCGTGGTTCGTTTTCTTCCGGAACTCATTTACGACGGCATGACGCAGAGCCACTTTGAGTTAAAATATCTGCTTCCATTTATCACCGAAAACAGCATTTATGAAAAAGTAATTTCTTCTTCCATATTAAATGCAAAACACTCTGCCATCCCCGGACTTATGAACGAGATTATCCGGGAATCTGAGGAAAAACAATACGGCTACGAGCTTGCAATCAAAAATCACATTGGCGGTATTTTTCTTTGGCTGCTGCGCTACTGGCATGCAAATGGCGAAGAACCGCTTCTCGAAGATTTTGAAAACCAGCAGTTAAAACAGCAGCTCTCCCCAGCCCTGACCTACATGATCACCAATTATGAAAAATCTATCAGCGCAGCGGACATGGCAAAACTCTGCAATTTGAGCTACAGCTATTTTTCCAGAAGTTTCAACCGGCTTTTGCATATGAATTTCAGTGATTACCTGAATGAGATCCGCATCCGGGAAGCGGAAAAGCTGTTAGTCTCAACTACCCAGAACGTAACGGAGATTGCATCTGCGGTCGGTTTCTGTACCACAAGTTACTTTATCAAACAGTTTACCAAATACCTGCATATTTCTCCCAAACAATACCAGAAACAAATGCGCCAGGGACAGAAAGATTTCATTGCATAACCACGCAACACAAGCTATAATAGTTGGCAGTGTCCAGTGGTTCCTTAACGGTAATCGGCGGTGCCGGACTTGTCATCGGCTCTTTTGTATCCGGTGGTACTGCAACTCCAAACTTTACCCGATTCGCAAAAAATGAGACAATCGGAACCGTTGCCACTGTAGTTGCTTTCTTTATCGGTAACTCATTAATGTTTTTCTTTGGTGCGATCTCCTACATTTTTGTAGGTGGTAACGATATTTTTGAAGTTATGATCCGTCTGAACCTGTTTTATATGGCACTGCTTGTCCTTGGTCTGAATATCTGGACTACAAACGACAATGCCTTATATACCGCCGGACTCGGACTTGCTAATATCTTCCATCAGAAGAAAAAACCTATGGTACTGATCTCCGGTATCATTGGAACGATTTTATCCGTCTGGTTATACTATAACTTCTGTAACTGGTTAAATGTATTAAACTGGGGGATTTCCTCCATCAATGGCATGGTGGTTGCTGTCGTCTGCTACCTGATTGGATATTTTGTGAAGAAAAATCAGAGATAAATAATACGCCCTAATTCTGCTGAAGTTCTGTGTGAGATGGAAATGACAGTACGGTCTTTCGCTACACGCTTTAACGCCAGTAACACTGCCTTTTCCGTCTCTGCATCCAGATTCGCCGTGATCTCATCAAACAGCAGCATTTGTGGTTCCGCCACTGCGGCTCTTGCAATGGATAAGAGCTGCCATTGTCCCTGCGAGAATAACTCCGGCGTGCATTTCGTGTCATATCCGTTTTCAGAGCTTTCTATCACATCGTCTAACCCAGTCAGCTCTGCCACTGCTTTTACGCGGTCTGCCGGAATGGTTTCATCATACAGCGTGATCTGATCGCGCACCGTTCCCGGAACCATGTGGAAGGTCTGTTCTACATAGCCGAACAGTTTCCGTCTCTCTTCCTCCCGGACTGCCGCTGCCGATCTTCCGTGAATCAAAACCTCTCCGCCCTGCGGCTCGTAAAGTCCTAAGAGAAGTTTTAAAATCGTACTTTTTCCTGCCCCGGTTCGTCCTGCGAGTGTTACCTGCTCCGCGTCCATGACCTTTAAATTCAAATGGTCTAAAACGACATGTTCATCATAACCGAAGGTCACATCCCGAAACTCGACAAACGGAACATCTGCTGTTTTATTTTCTGAGTGTCCCCCAGCCATCTGTTCCACGCATTCTTCTGCTACTGTCTCGCTGTCTTTTTCCACTATCTGCTTCTCCTCAAGTGCAAAAAATTCATTGATCCTGTGGATTCCGGCAATCGCAGACTGAATCGTCTGAATCTCCATTCCGAGGCTCTCCACCGGGGAGAATATCTGTGAGATATAGTTGATGACCGCAACCGCAGTTCCGGCAGACATTCCAAAGAAGGTCAGTACCGTGTGGTTTCCGGACGCGGAAAGCAGCATGACAACTGCGACAACTACCGCATTCAATATCAGTATCACCGGGGAGTAAACCGCATCATAAAAATTGGTGCGCTCCATCGCTGCATAACTCTCCCCGATATAAGTGTCGTAACGCTCTTCCATGTATGCTTCCTTTGCAAGACAATGGATTGTGCGGATATTGTGAAGCGTCTCCGGCACATGACCGGATGCCCGTCCGACAGCCTTTCGGTTTTCAATCTGCGCCGCCAGCATATTTTTCTGGACATGTCTGGTAAACCAGAATAAAAACGGCAGCAACACCAGCAATACCAGCGTCAGTCCACGGTTTTGAAACCAGATCACGACAAGGATACTGATAATCTTACATACATCCGCAAACATACTGATAATCCCGGAGGTAAACAGATTTTCCACCGTGTCAACATCCCCGACAAACCGTGACACCAGTGTTCCCGGCTCCTGCTTATTCACGCTGTCTGCCGTCAGACTTACAAATTTATCCATCAGGCTGCTTCTTAGTGCATGTGTGATTTTCTGGCCAAACACCGTCAGGAGTCCTTCCCTCGCAGCTTCCAATATTCCGGTAAGTGCGAGCAGGACAAAATAGAGAAGGATCACAGAAAACACCGCCTCATTACCGGCAGTCACTGTATCGATGATTTTGGCAAGTATCAGCGGCGGAATCAGCGCTGCCACAACTGCTCCGATCACTGCGGTCAGGATTCCGGCAGACAGCATTTTCTGTTTTTTGATTGTTTCCAGGATCACACTTTTTACCTGTCTTTCCTGTCTCATCTGTCACTCCTCCTTCCCTCTGCATGTTCAGAAACTGTTTTTCTATTTTCCATTTCCACTTTCGCATTCTCTCTTTCATCGCTCTGTGTCTCATACAGACTGCGATACTCCGGTATCTTTTCCAGAATTTCTTCATGTGTACCGGCCACCGCCTTTCCATCTTCCATCCAGATGACCTGATTCATCTGAGGAAACAGATATAAACGGTGAGAAATTAAGAAAACAATATTGTCTTTCGTCTGCTGTTTCAAATTGGCAAAAATCTGTTTTTCCGTGTTTTTGTCCAGTGCCGAAAAAGGATCATCCAGAATCAGAACCGGCTTTTTGTGGCAGAGTGTCCTTGCAAGTGCAAGACGCTTTGCCTGACCGCCGGAGAGACGCACTCCGCCATTTCCAACCGCGGTCTGTTTTCCATCCTCCATCTCTGCAACTTCCTGTTCCATGCACACTGCCTTTAAGTAATCGTCTGCCTCTTTTTTCTCACCGAGCAAAATATTATTTTCCACACTGTCAAAAAACAACTCCGGATCATGTCCAAGATAACCGATCCGCTTCGTGCGGTCTGCCTCGTCCATAGCCTGCAAATCTGTGCCGTCCACAAGAATCTGTCCCTCATAAGGATATTCACACAAAAATACTTTTCCAAGCGTTGACTTGCCACATGCGACCGCCCCGGTAATACCGATGATCTGTCCTTTTTCTGCGGAAAGACAAATGTCGTCTAAAATTTTCTTTCCATCTGGATAAGCAAAATTCAGATGACTGATCTGTATTTTTTGCACTGTTGTCTCTGTTTTGCCTGCTGGAACTGTGTCGTTTTTTTCCTTACACTCCCTGGCATGATTTTCTGCTGTCTGATCTTCGATCGCAGTTCTCTCATCTTTTCGTGTCAGAAGTGGTTTGATACGGTTCCATGAAACCTGTGCTTTATGTACCGCATTGAACAACTTCGCAGCGCTTGACGACTTCACGGAAAGTTTCACAAAGCACGACAAAAATGTGGTAAACGCCGCAATGCCCCATACACGCCAGCCGGTTCCCAATACATTTTTCTGTCCGAAATACAAAATGAACAGCACACCTGCCATGGAGATGACGCGATACACCGGTGGCATTGCCGTGTTCCAGATGCTTGCTCTCACGGCTGATTTTTCATACGCAGACAAATTTTCTTCATATGCATTCTGTCTTTCTTTTTCACGCCCGAAAACACGGTATGTGATTGCATTTTCTGCCCGGTCTAACGTCGCTGCGCTCAGCGCGCCGGACTGTTCCTTGTAGGCAGCCCCGGTTCTCTGGATCATTTTTTTCATTTTTTCTGCGGTCATGTAAGAGATTGGCGGAAACAGCATACATAAGAGCGCCAGCCGCCAGTCATACCACAAAAGCATTCCGGCATAGGCTGCGAGCGCCACACCTGTATCAAAAATTTCCGTCGTAAATTTCCGCATTCCCTCCACACAGTCATCAACGTCGAGGATTGCTTTCGTTATGACATTGCCTTCGCCCTCTTCCTTAAGGCTCGCCCTGCTTTTTCTGACAAGGCTTCCATAGAGGATTTCCTTCATCCTGCGGTTTACATTATTGGCAAAACGGCGGACATAAAAACGCTTGATATATCTCGAACTCTGCACGATCACGATCACTGCCACATAGCTTAACACAAGAATCAGCATATCGCCAAACTGTCCGGCACCTCTTAAAATGTCCACAAGACAGCCGGTCATTTTTCCTTCGAACCACGGTCCTGCAAGCAGTCCTACATTATAGATCAGACCGGATATTGTCACCGCCAGAAGTACTTTCCATTCCGCTTTAAAGTAGGACAGAATCCTATCCGGCCGAAAGGATGCTGGCTGTTTCTGTTTTTCTTTCATTTTGTACTCCTTTTCCCTATAAAGCAGAAAAGGCATCACACCAAAGTGTGATGCCTCTCGCATTCCTGCCTGTTTATTCATAAACATGTTTTTTCTTATCTTTTGCTTTTACCTGTTTTTTCTTTAACATATGTTTTGGATTTTTGTCTGCCATAATGTATCCTTCCTTTCCAATGCCTATAGGCTTTCCGGTCTGTAGGTTACTTTCTGTGCAAAATGATCATCCTTCAATTGCGATGAATTTACGTTCCGGCACTGCCGGTTTTGCTTCCTTCTTCGGAACAAACAGTTTTAAGATACCATGTTTGAACTCTCCCTTGATATCTTCCTCTGTCATATCATCACCAACATAGAAACTACGCTCGCAGGAACCTGCATAACGTTCTCTCCGGATGTACTTGCCGGTATCTTTCTCCTGCTCATCCTGATCAAGACCTTTTGCAGCGGCGATGGACAAATATCCATTGTCTAACGATACCTTGATCTCATCTTTCTTGAATCCAGGGAGATCGATAATCAGCTCATAGCCGTTGTCCATTTCCTTGATATCTGTTTTCATAAGGTTCTTTGCATGTCTGCCATACAATTTCTTCTCAACCTTACTGTCATCATAAAATGGTAAATCAAACAAATCTTCAAATAAATCTTCTCCAAAAATACTAGGCATCAACATAAGTCATCTCTCCTTTTTCTACGGTATCCGCTTTCTTGTGGATACCTCATGCTTTATTACCTTGTTTCTTTGGAACTGGGATGTCCGGAGAACTCATAGAACTTTCATTCTTTGAAACCTTTTCGGATCTCTTTGTCCTTCTTTTGTTCTCTTCCTTTGTTCTGACTATGTTATACACCCGTTTGTTAGCACTGTCAATAGTAGAGTGCTAATTTTTTGTGAAGATTTTGTGAAAGTGGACTACATTCACATAAATATGTATCTCCCGAAGCTGATTTTTTGTTTTCTGCTGATATTGTGTCTGCTCACACAAGCTTCTTTGTTCTCCACTTCCCGGTTTTCCAGCGCCATACCATGCCGACAGCCCGCACACACTCATCGCTTGCAAGCCCAATATACGCTCCCACAGCCATAAGTCCCATGGAAATTCCAAACAGCCATGTGCCTCCCACCGCAAAAACAAACATGAAAACGGCTGCGATCACTGCCGGGAACACTGCATCTCCGCTTGTTTTTAAGGCTTGTCCAAACACAAGATTCGTCACGCGTCCAATCTCAAGTACAATATCGATCGCCAGCAGCTTGCGAACCAGCGCAGTCATTTCCGGGTTGTCTGTAAAGAGCGGCATAATAAAACCGGAACCAAGCACAATTGCTGTCTCCATGCAGACTGCCACACATACTCCGACAAATGCCGCCCGCTTTGTCCCTCTGTCACACTCTTCGAGTTCCCCAGCACCGATGTGCCAGCCTGTCATGATCGCATTTGCCTGTGCCAGTGCTGCACCGACACAATAGGAAAAATTACTGATCGTTGCCGTATAAGATCTGGCTGTCACATTCAGCCCTTCTGCATCCATCTGGTTCAGGAAACGGATGACAAGCATCATTGCAACATTATAGAGTGCAGTCTCACATGCAGATGGAAGTCCGACTTTCACGATCTGCCCTAAGACTGTCTTATTTGCGATCCTCTCTGTACTGTTTTTTGCAGAGATCAGCTTATGTGAAAAATACAGTACAATACACAGGTTCAGGATCTTGGAGATCACAGTTGCTGCGGCGACACCTGCAACACCTTTGTGCAATACAAAAAGAAATACTGCATTCATCACAAAATTTGCGATATTTCCAACGATTGTGGCATATAATGGCTGCTTTGTATATCCGAATGCGCGCAGATAGCTTGAAAAGATAGGAATGACCGCATTTAATATACACCCACCCCCGACAATTTTAAGATAAATCAACGCCGGTTCATACAATGCATCCGCAATTCCTACCATACGAAGGATTGCTCCTGCTCCCGAAAATAAAAATACAGCCATAAGCACGCCTGCAACAGCATTAAATAATAATCCAAGCTGCCTTGCCTGATAGGCAACTCCCGGTCTGCCTGCGCCAATATTCTGCGTCATGACCGAAACCATGCCGGAAGATATGATAGAAAACATTATGATAAAAATTCCAATATAACTGTTTGCCGTTCCCACCGCCCCGACTGCATAGTCTCCAACTGCGGATAACATCAGAGTGTCAACCATGCCGGACAGCATATAAAATAGTGTTTCCAGACAGATTGGGATAAAAAGTCTTGTGAGCTGTTTCATCTTAAGTCTCCTTTTTCCGTTCATACTTATCCAATCTATTTTATATTATTTTCCCCTGAAAAACTTGCACTATTTTAACCAGAAAAAGTACAATTCTGCTCATTTTATAAAATATATCTGCGTTATAAAAGAATGGAAGCCTGAATGATTATCAGTGTGCCAGTTTCCAGCTCACCGCCTGCTGCCTTGCATCCACAAATCTTTTATAGATACCTTCCTGCTCCATCAGCTGCTCATGCGTTCCTTTCTGGACGATCTGACCTTTATCGACGACTACGATCTGATCTGCATCTAGCAACCGGATTTCGTTTCCTGCTTCTGCGTGATAAGTCTTGTATATTCTCCCTCATCAATATGATATTTTTTTCTAATAATAATGTAGGATGCAATCAAGGCTAAAACTGGTATAAGTACCATTCCTATTCTGAAAAGCAATGCCTGTGATGCTGTAATTTCAGCAATAACTTTGTTTGCTTCCACTAAAGCGCTCTCACTTGTAAGAGAGCCTTTGTTCACTTCTATTTCCAATGCACTGATAGCCTGACTTCTGGCATATATGCCGCTTATTAAAAGAACTAAAGTTGATAATCCCTGATTGATTCCACCCGCCAGCTTTACGCTGAAAGAACGTACCGCTGATATAACAGAATCATGTCTTTCATGAAATCTGGCTTCATCATATTCAATCGTGTTATTGATCATGACAATGATCGCCAGATTCATAAGTCCCTGGAAAAAGAATATGATAAATCCAATCGCATTAAGAAGAATCACATTTTTCGGCAATATATAACCAAATCCCATGAAAGACGCATAGCCAGCCAGTAAAGCAATAAAACAGACTCTAAGTATCTTTTCTCTTGAAAAATGCCTAGCAAGTGACGCATAACTTGCCTGTGAAATCAGCATTCCAAGTCCATACATTACCGTAAAATAAAATACCAGATTTCCACTTTCTGAATAACCATATTCTATGTAAAAGAAGTTTACACCAAATATAATGAGAATATTGCATGTAATGTTAAAAAATATAGAAGCAATTCCTGCGGCGACCAGCTGGTCATTTCTTGCAAAAATCCTATACATGTCCTTTAATGATAATTCCTCGTTCTGCTCTTTTCGCGGCTTTTCTCTTATTCCAAATGCTGTCAGCATCTGAAATCCGACAAGTGCCAATGCTACTATCATTGCAACTATTCTGTACGCATTTACAGCATTTCCAGCAATTACTACAGGTACTACACCGGCTACAGAGAACTGACCGATGCACACAAAAATGCTCATGATGGTTACAAGGGAATCTCTGGTGTGTGGATCTGAACTCAGCGAAGGCAGTACTCCCCAATATGCAATATCATTCATAGTGTAAGTCATCCCCCACAAAAGATAAAAAAGACTGTAGAAACAGACAAATCCCCATCCGCTCGGACGGATTGTAAATAAACAAACGATTACAATCGCATTGCTGATGCATCCAATTAAAATCCACGGTTTGAATTTTCCCATTTTAAAATGTGTATTTTCAATAATGATTCCCATGAGAAGATCATTCACTGCATCCCATATCATGCACACAACCATTGCTGCACTTATTACAGCAAATTGTGCACTGGTCAGATTCATTGTATACTGCACATAAAGAATCAAATACATGCTCACCAATGCATATGCTGCATCCCGGCCTGTCGCACCAATGCAGTAACTCCATTTTGTTCTTGCATCTAATTTTTCGTTCATACTGTTTTCCCCCTGTTCGCAGAAGCAACAATTCTGCTCATTGTCTTTTTCTTTATAATGCCGCCACTCTGGTTGCATACACTGTCAATATTTCCCTCAAGAATGCCTTCCAACATCATCCTTGCTTCAGGATCTCTTAGAGATTTTGGAAAATACATCAGTCTTACAAGAATCTTTCCAAATTTAATCCATCTCCTTACAAGCCGGGAATATTCCTGCATCTGTCTGAGTGAATTTTTTGTAGTAAATTCCCCTGGCTTTAAATCAGAAAAGTGTGTGCGTGTTTCCTGATAAATGGAATAAAAATCTGTTTCCGAAAGAGGTACACCTGTGCTCTTTTTTAAGAGAACATTCATTTCTGTCCCTGTAATATCCATTTTTCCAGTCAATCGGATATCGTTAAGAGATGCCCCTACCTGAATTTCATACTCACCACCAATGACCTGAAATTCACCATTCTGGTATACCTGAAAAGCTCTGTCATCCAATACAACATCCATCTGTTTCCTTTCACCCGGATTTAAGAATGTTTTAGCAAAACCTCGCAGTTCTTTATTGGTCCGGAGAAAATCAGCATCGGGATTTTTCACATATATCTCCGAAATTTCGCTGCCTGCAATGGATCCAATATTTTTCACTTCAAAAGAAATATGGATTTTCTCATCATCGCCTGTCTTTATATGTAAATCCGCATACTCAAACTCCGTATAACTTAATCCATATCCAAAACAATATCTGACAGGTACATGAAAAGTATCATAATACCGGTATCCCACAAAAATACTTTCACGATATTCCACCTCATCCAGATGTCTGTTTTGTCCTTCCTGTTTTGCAAAATATCCATAGCTTGGAACATCTTTTTCACTATACGGAATACTCTCTGCGAGCTTACCGGATGGATTGCTAAGTCCTAAGATAATCTTTACACAGGCGCCAGCTACTGCTTCTCCACCAAGATATAGATGTAATAGTGCTTTACATTTTGATGGAAGTTCCATGTCATAAGGCGAACCTCCAAAAGAGAGAAATCCTATCTTATCGTTCACTTCCAGAAGCTTTTTAAGCAAAAGGATCTGATTTTTCGGAAGGTCAAAGCTTTCCCTGTCATATCCTTCACCTTCAGCAATATCCGTCAAGCCTCCGAAAAACAATACCGGTATATCATATTCTTTCGCTTCTATAGCTTTCCTTATTGCCTCTTTTTCCAGTTTCGCATCTCTTTTAAAAGAAGTATTTTTATAACCTCTTGCATATCTGACTTTTATGCCATATTCTTCAAACTGTTCTGTAAAAGAAGTAATTCTGGTTGTATGAATATGACTGCTTCCACCGCCCTGGATTCTCGGTTTGTCTGCCAATTCTCCAATCATCAGTATTTCTTTTATTTCCCCTAATGGAAAGAAACCATCATTTTTAAGAAGTACAATACTCTCTTCCGCTATCTGTTCTGCCAGCTTATGATTCTTCTCTCTGATAGGATCCGGAATATTCTTTTTCCCTCTGCTCTGTATCACATTGCTCTTATATCTGTCAGTCAACCTTTCTATTCTATCAACAGAGCATTCCAGTTTTTTCATAAAACAAGGATTCGTTGCCGCTATATTCCATATTTCATCATAATGATTGCCACAGCTGTCAGGCATTTCTACATCCATTCCCGCAGATATGCATTTCGGCAGATCAACACAGGCTCCCCAGTCACTCATTACAAGGCCCTCATATTTCCAGTCGTTTCTGAGAATGTCGGTTAAAAGATGTTTATTCTCACAAGCCGGTAATCCATTCAGGTAGTTATAACTTGCCATTATGGTTGCCGGCTTTGCCTTTTTCACTGCTTTCTCGAAAGCTCTCAGATAAATCTCATGCAATGCTCTCTCATCAATCATGGAATTACTTGTCATTCTATGTGTTTCCTGACTATTGCCTGCAAAATGCTTCAGGGATGTTCCCACGCCACATTCCTGCATTGCAATAATATAGGAAGATGCCAGTTCTCCTGTAAGAAAAGGATCCTCTGAATAATATTCAAAATTCCTGCCACACAAGGGAGAACGCTTCATATTAACTCCTGGTCCAAGCACCACAGACACCCCCAATGCCTTTGCTTCCTGAGCCAGTCCTTCCCCCATTTTTCCTATCAATTCTTTATTCCAGGAACACGCTGCACTGCTTGCTGTTGGAAAACAGGTTGCTTCATAACTGTCATTATTCTTTGCCCCATCTTCCTGTGCACGTATTCCGTGAGGTCCATCCGAAACATGTATATCACCTATATGCCATGTTCCACGCCCCGTCACAAGTCGGCACATCTCTTCCAGACTTTTCCCCATATAATACCTCCGTTTCAATCTGCTTCTCTATACCCAACTTAACATCTCTTGTCATTAATCTATATTAAATTTATATTGTTATATATTAAATTTATTATATAATAGATTTATGAAAGGGGAAAAAGATGTCTGGAAATGATTCAACTATTAAATATGAATTTTTAGATTCATCAAAGAATTTTATATACGATGCCAGAGAAACAGGAAAGACACATACGTCTTTCCTGTATGAACTACAGCTTTTTAATGCTATTAAGAATGGAGATATCCATGGTGTCAAAACTGCCCTTGAAACCTACACTGACTCCGGGCTCATCATCGGTCATATGTCTGATAACCAGTCAAGAGAAATCCATTATTGGGCTGTCTCTACTATAGCAGTTTCCATCCACTATGCTATATTAGGAGGACTTGATGAAAGTGAGGCGTATCAGTTAAGTGACAAATATATTCAGGAAATTGACCAGCTATCCTCAATGGATACCTGTATAGACTATCTGTGCCAGAAAGCAATTGAACTCGTCACAAAAGTTAAGGAAAATACCATTCCTCAAGAGTATAGTCACCTGATAAATAACTGCATTCATTTAATTCACATACATCTTCATGACCGTCTCAAAATTGAAAACATTGCACAGACCTTACATGTATCCAGGGATTACCTGTCATATGCTTTCAAAAAAGAAACCGGAATCCCCCTCCATAAATATATCCTGCATCAAAAGCTGGAGGAATCCCGAAAAATGCTTTCATCCGGGATATCTATAAAAGAAGTAAGCTACACACTCAGTTTTAGTAATGAAAGTCATTTTATACAATCTTATAAGAAAAACTATGGTGTTACACCTGCAGTATATATTTCTTCACTTACAAAATAGAAAACTATTTACTTTCATCCGTCTCTTTCTGCACTCTTCCATTCTGCAACCACATTTCTCACCCGGTAGTCAATATCAAGGCGTGCACTGCGGCATTCTTGCGGATATTTTCTTGCTGCCTGAAATGCCAGTTTCACAAAAAGTCCGGAACCAACCGGGAGCATTGTCTTTAACATGCTCTCTGGAAAAACGAAATGGGTTCCATGTTCATAAATGACATACGCTGGTCTGCATGTGTGTGGATGTTCTTTCATGCGCTGCTTCATACGGCGGATATATTTTGCAGTATCCCACAACACATCATCTTCTGCACCGATCAGCAATAATGTTCCATGGATTTTTTCAATCTTGATCATCTCGTCTTCTGTGATTGGATGAGCCTTTTCCGAATCATCAAACAGTTTTCTTGAATTGATCATATCACCAGTTCGTTTGGTTTCTTTTTCAATCACATGCCAGTAGTCCGGATGTTTGTAGCAGAACGGCATATACGGAAGCGGTTCACCTTTGTAAGAAAAAAGAGATTCTCCCTCAATCGGCCATTCCTTACAGCCGTCTTTTTTGCCCTGCATAAATCCCTGCCAGATAAAATCACTCGGTGTCAGACCGATCGTCAATGTAATATCTTCAAAATACGAAGCGGCAGTCAAAGCGAGTGTTCCTGTAGTAGATGCACCGACCATTCCTATCTTCTGATTGCCATGTGCTTTTAACCAATTGATTGCTTTCTCGATGCGTTCCAACGGATAATTATGATGTCCATAATCCTTTTTTCCGGGTGACATTGTCATCACATTCACACCGAGTTTATGCAGCCATTTCACGGATGTACGTGCCAGATAATCCTCCGAGTCATCTCCGATCATGGCGATCATTGCACAGTCTGAGCCTGTTTTGCATTTCCAATATGCACCATAAAATCCATCTGTTTCCACATCAAAATGTCTTTTTTGCATCTATATCATCTCCTTAATCTCAGCCACGTTTCTCTACAACGATTATTTTATTTGAGATATTCCGAACGATCGGAATCTTTCCTATCACACAATAAACAGGCATAAGTTCTTTCATTCCCTCAACCAGACTGACTTCATGCAGGATAGAAAAATTCGGTACAATCTTTTGTAATTCTGTTCCGTTCTCAACACCCCATGTGAATTTTGCATTGCTTCCCTCTATGGATTTTTCTTTCATATGCTTTACAACAAAGGGCGACATGGTTTCAACCATTACAGTTACCTTCTGAAATGATTTTTCAATAATAGAAAATATCTTTCTGATGTCCTTCTCACACAAATACATCGTAAGTCCTTCGATTATGACCAGAACATTTTCTCCATGATAATCAATATCGTCCACGTAGGAATCATCCATTGCAGACTTTGCAATCTGATATATCGGACCTGTTTCTGGAAGAAACTGCCGCCTTATCTTCATAGTCTCCGGCAGATCCACGTTGTACCATCTCAGATATTTTTCCTTCATCCGGTAGCATCTGGTATCCAGTCCACATGCAATATTTATTACAACTGTATTTTCATGCTTTTCCAGATATTGCCGAACCATCCGGTCTAATACGATCGTTCTCGCAATCACGCCACAGCTCATGGCTTTATCCTTATCTGCTTTGGAAAAGTCATAGTCCAGCTTTTCCACAAGTTCTACTGCAATCTCATCCTTGATTTTGGCATTTTGCTTTTTTGTTTCTTTTGCCCTAGCATACAAGGTCTGTACCATCGTTTCCGGCACACCTGTCACATTCACTTTTTCTTTCATTATCTATCGCCTTCCACTGCCTTTCTTACTTCTTCCACCCACTCTGCACTATGACAGCAAAACAGTTCTTCATGCTGCATGTTGTGTCTCCGAATATCCGGATTTTTGAAATAAGTACAATATCTCTTTTCGTATTTTTTTCCCATCTTTGTTGCGTAAAACACATGGATTGTAGTTCCCGGCACATCAATTCCATGCTGGACTTTTGTAACCAGATCCGAATAGAACTGATTATAAATACTCTGTTTTGTAATCCACGGACTTCCCCCTTTACCGATTCCAAACATATTCAAAAATCCATTATATAATTCTTTTTTAGCCCCGTCTGTCTTGCTCAGTTTTTTCTGCATATATTTCGGAAGAGCACCTGTATGTACCATTTTATACATGAAAGGCACTACCATGGATGCCTGAATTTTTGCCACAAGATTACCTGCTTCATCCATATCGCTGCTCCCAATGATTCCATGTTCTATATGAATTCTTTTTCGCTGAATCAAAAGGGATACAAAACTTCCTCCAAGGGAACACCCCTACGCTGCTTTAATTCTTCCATCATACTTTTTCTTGATTTCCTGCTCAATCTTTTCACATTCATCTTCCATTGAATAAAATTCTGTTTTCTCATTTGGATCAAATCCATCATAAGAAACTGTTACCGTGTAAAAATAAGAATGTAATCCATCCAGTATATGATCAAAGCTACTATACAGGCAACAGGTACCAGGAAATAAAAATATCACTGGTTTACTACTGTCTCCACTTTCATAAAATTTCATATCTGGCCTCCTTTAGTTTTTTCATATAAGCATAAAATTGCTTTGTCTTTTCGGATTTATTTCCTGATATTTCTGCAAATGTTGTCGGCTGAATCATTCTTGGAGTGAGTGCTGCATCAAGGATACCATCATTATTTATACTTCCGCCCGCTCCTGGAAAAGCAGGCAATATTCTCCCTTTTCCAACAATATCTTCCCATTTTTTATAACTGTCCAATGAATTTACCATTGTAACAATTATATTGCTTTTATTATTTTTTAATTCAGCAAGTGCTTCATATAGCTGATTTTCCCTGACAGTTAGCAAAATAAAATCGTAAGCATCATTATCTGACAATTCTCCAAGAATCGTGGCTTCTGCCCGCCTTATGTTCTGGTTTTTCTTATAAAGCAGTCCATTTTTCTTTAAAAACTCAAGTCTTTTACCTCTGGCATAAATACTCGTATCATAACCAGTTTCTGCAAATAAGACCGCATACAAGGATCCAATCACACCTGCACCATAAATCAATATTCTCATAGAAATCCGTCCTCTTTTTCATTTTCAAAAAAACTGCCAGTGCCTATGTTAGTAATATCTAACTCTCATTTTCTAAAAAACCGTGTGAAAACAAAACTGTAATTCCACACGGTTTCTTTTCCCTATGCATTCAGTATATCACTTTCATCTGGTTTAGCAACCAGATTTTGTCTCACTTTTATTATGTTACTTGCAAAATACATACTGCACCAACAGCATATAAAATACAGTTCCACCGCCGATACTGAGCAATATGCTCTTTTTTCTCATCTGCTTTTTCATCACCAGACTGCAATGATTCCATTTTCTGTTTCCTCCTGCCCTGCACTTTATTTCGGCACAGAAAACATAAACCATCCTTTATCCACACCCTCCGGTACTTCTGTCGTACAATTTACGGAAAAGGTTTCATCACACATTCCATAAATCAGATAAAACTTTTTCCATCCGACATTTTGATATTTATCCAACATGGAGATCCCATGCTCCGCATCAGAAATCCATAAGACATTCCTAAAAATAAGAATCCTACACAGATTGGCAATGTGTAGGGCAGTGCTGCCTTGAATGCTTTTTTCTTCATGTAACTTTGTTCCTCTTTTCTTGTTTGTAACGCAATAGCCTTTCCATACTCGATCGTATAGAATTCCTACCGACATACTTTACTTTTTCTAATTTAACGCAAAAAAAATCTGTCCTATGTGTAAGAGTGAGATTTCCATTAATGCATGCCGCTGTCCGATGTGTACCACAATCCTTGATGCCAAGGCTGTGCAGGAGTTTGAATCGAAAACCGGAGTTTAACGTATGAACTGCCGCTTGTAGGTGGTGTTACGGATTTCCTAAGGTTATGTCGTATTGCATGCCAACAAAGTGCATAGAAATATAAAAAATAGAACTGTTTGTTTTCAGGAGCGCTTCCGCTTGTTGTCGCTGGCAGCGGTACTAAGAAAGCATCCATCGTGATTTCAAAATCCAATTACATTGGCTTTTGAAATCGCAATGTCTGCTTTCTAAGGACCGGCCGCTCCCAAAATCCTGAAAACAAATCAGTTCTATTTTTTATTAAGCCAAGGCTGTGTAGCATGCAATATTCAGGTTGTGGAAATCCGTCAATCCAGGTTACGAGCGGCAGAACCCAAAGATGAAACTCCGAGAGTTCCATAACGTAAATTGCAGATTCTGTGGTGCAATTCATAACGTTGATTGGGTATGTATAAGCGTCCTCTCACAAGTCTTTCGTAACGTAAATGAAAGAAAAACGCTATAAACAAATATTATTTTCTTCGTGAGCTATGGAGCTGGGATTCTAAAACTTAAAAACAAATCGAAAGAGTAAATGCAGCACTAACCCCGTGCATGAAAGCAACACCCCAATCTTTACAGGCTTTGTAGATGTTTTCTTTAATTGTATGCTTCCAAGAATAATTCCCACCAATGATGAAACAAATGGTAATAAAATCATTATAGCTGCAACCCAGATAAACTTCCAACCATTTTCCACCATCCCAAACAAGCCTCTATGCGCAAGAATAGGAATTACAGGTAATATCACATTAATAATGCCTAAAACTAACACAAACTGATGTTTCTTTTTCATTTTTTCCCCCTTCGTTAACTTTAAAGCCTCTCGTGTATTTCCCCAACTTCCCAGTATTTATGGGCTTCCCACATAGGCATCTGTTACATAACCGGAGTTTAACTTAGAAACTGCCGCCTGCAGGTGGTGTTACGGATTTTCTAAAGTTCATGTCATATTGCATGCCATCGGATAAAGTCAAAACACTACGCTTCTTGTTCACGGAGCTGTCTGTATATGGTCTCTGCATCATAATCCGGCGCACTTTTCTCTATGACATCATAAATCTGCCGAATCTGGGAGACTGGTTCTTCTAACATGTCCGCTGTGGCTTCTGCGGTGTAGCCTTTTTGATATATCTTTATAATGAGTTCAATCCTGCCTTCGATGATGCCCTGTTCCCTTGATTCACGCAGGTCGTCCGCAAACAATTCTTTTAATGCTTCGCACATATTTGATCCCTCCTTCAGTTTCTCCCAGTTTGCACGCATGACTGCATCTGCGAGCGCCTGATATAGCTTTGAGTTTTTGTTTTTACTGTATTTTTGATCTCACTTCCATCTTCCGGTCTTGTTCCAGCTTGCGGATGTTACACATTATATAGTTTTATCCAGAAGTATCTTATAAATTGCCTCTACATTATAATCAGGTGCACACTGTCCGATCACATCATAGATTTGTTTGATTAACGTTTGGGGTTCTTCCAGCATATCTGCTGTTTCTTTTACAGAGCAGCCTTTTTTATATTTTTTAATTACTATTTCTATGACTTTTGAAGCTTCGCCTTCGCGTTTTCCCTCAAGTTTTCCTTCGCGTTTTCCAACATTCCTGCCCTCCATAATTCCTTCTTCCCTCGATTCGCGCAGATCATCCGCAAATAATTCACGTAATGCTTCACACATTTTTCGTTCCTCCTTTAATTCCTGCCAGTTTGCGCGCATGATCGTATCTGCCAGCGCCTGGTATAACTTTGAGTTTTTATTTTTACCATATTTCTCTATAAAATTTCTGATCTCGCCGCCTGACTTTAAATCATTACGAAGATTATTCAGCCAGTAGTTATTCGTTTTAGATAATCTTGGAACAATGATAAGCTGGATCGGAATTGCATCTCCCATAAGGTAATAAATACCGCTTTCCATGTTTTCGACTGTTATCTGCCGATCTCTGTGCAATTTCTGAAGCATGGTTCTTGGATAATGGTAGCATACAAAAGTAATTGTCAGCTCTGCTGCCGGTATGAAGTCTACTGTCTCCGTATCGGCTTTATAAATACAGGCGTATGCGTACACCTTGTAAAAATCGTCAATGTTCAGGTCATCTTCCGGCGATTTGTATTCTACAATATTGTACTGTCGGAAAATTCTCCCGATATTCTTCTGGATTTTTACATGTCTTTCATTTTTGACTAACACATCGATCTGCATTGGTTTCTTCGACAGCAGATGTTCAGAATCAAATTCTAAATACTTTGTTTCTTCTCCAAGTTCGATCTGCAATGCCGCTTCAAATGCAGGATGCTATTGGATTTTCTCATCGTTTGTGTTCAATCATATTCCCCATTTATGATAATAGAATGTGTGGTATTTTTCAATGCACGTAAAAGATTTTGTCATAAAAATGCAACGGTGCTAACTTGTAATTAAGATTAAAAAGATCATACTCGTAACCATATATCAGGTTTTGGATCTGCAGACAGAAACGTTGTAAGAATGATCACGATTACGAAAGTTTCATAATCGTAACTGTTATTTGTCTGCGACTTTGATGTAGGCTTAGTATAAAGTAATCTTGGAATTGTGTCAATAAAATCCGTCAATCCAGAATACGAGCAGCAGAACCCAATATAGGCACTCATCCCATAACGTAAATTGCAGATTCTGTGGTGCGATTCACAGCGTAAATTGGGCATGTATAAGCGTCCTCTCACAAGTCATTCACAGCGTAAATGAAAGAAAAACGGTGCAGACAAATATGATTTCCTTTGTGAGCCATGGAGCTGGG
>OGIQ01000119.1_pt1 | contig 36873 bp, 28 predicted proteins | sample 1571811 | NCBI WGS metagenome assembly OGIQ01 (sample SAMEA2582103, study PRJEB24529) | metagenome | biome: Human gut stool | place: China | collected 2011
CTTTCTTAAAATAAGGAAAAGGGAATTGTTTCTAAAAAAATGCTGTGCTATAATCCCTATCGTTGAGATTAATGAAAAGAGGGTGAAACCGTGAAAACGAAGACACGCGATGCGGTCAACGCATTTATTGAGAGAAACAAACATGCTCTTCTTCTGCTTTATTTCATGATTTATCTGCCATGGTTTGGTCATTTAGAGAGAACCGTTACCACGCATTTTCATGTGATCCATGTTGCACTCGATGATTATATTCCATTTTGTGAATATTTTATTATTCCATACTTTTTATGGTTTGGATATGTTGCGTGGGGACTTGGTTACTTCTACTTTAAAAATAAAGACGAATATTTCCGTTTATGTACCATGTTGTTTACCGGAATGACGATCTTTTTAGTCATCTCCACCATTTATCCAAACGGACATTATTTAAGGCCGACTACTTTTGCGCGGGATAACGTGTTTGTACATATGGTAAAATGCCTCTACGCAACGGACACTGCGACGAACCTTTTCCCAAGTATTCACGTTTACAATTCCATTGCAGTCAATTTAGCCGTATGGCACAGTGAAAATTTCCGCGATAAAAAGGTCATCCGTATTGGTTCTGCTGTTCTTATGGTAAGCATTATTTTATCTACCATGTTTTTAAAACAGCACTCCGTATTTGATGTGGTTACCGGAATCATTATGGCAGTCTTCATGTACATGCTTGTCTATGTACAGAATCCGGCACGCATGACGGCCGGTGAGCGCAAATATGAGCGCAAACTTCACCAGATCTAAATACAAACGTTATGTTTCCTGAATATTTGATTCGTTTTAAAAAGAGTCATAACCGATTTTGCCGGTTATGACTCTTTTTCATTCAAATTTGGAGAGCCTCTAAATTTTTCTGATTTTCACTCTATCTGAACCTTTACAGCTCACACGCACATCCGGCTGCATATTTTGCACAGATCGTCATTGTACTCTCATCATACATCATGCGCTCTGTCCGCTGGATCGGTGTATACTCCCTTACATCCTTTGCAATATGATCTTCGGCGACAACCGCATCAAATTCATATCCATCTAAAAATGTGCCGACTTTACCAAAATAACTGCCGCCTCCGGCTGTCGCTAAATAAAACGCTTCCGCAAATGTCAGCGGCTTACTTTTCTCATCAATCAGACGCCAGTACATTTTTGATACCTGTACCGCTAATGTCAAAGCTTTTGCCATGGAAAGTGAAGATCCGCCCGCCACGTCGGAACCAAGTCCGACCGCAATACCTTCCTCTAAGAACTTTCGGACCGGTGCAATGCCGGAGGAAAGATTTAAGTTCGATTCCGGGCAGTGTGCCACATAGACACCGTGTTCTTTCAAAAGATCCATCTCATCCTCACTGTAAATACAGTGTGCCATGACTGCCGGGTGATCCTTATCTCCGAACATATCAAAAACAGCGTAGGCATCTGCATAATTTTTCGCTGCCGGGACAAGCTCTTTTACCCATGCGACTTCCGATGGGTTTTCCGACAGATGCGACTGCACGCGGAGTCCTGTCGTTTTCTGCAGTTTTGCAAGTTCTCTCATCAGCTCATCCGTACAGCTTGGAATAAAACGCGGTGTTAAGATCGGGTTTGTACGCTCATATTTTCCGGCTGTCTCCTCAATCCACTTTTTCGTATCTTCTGCCGCAGCAGACGCATCCGCCTCACAGAGATTCTCACCACCGTTACGGTCCATATTTACCTTGCCAACATAGCTTACGATCCCGCTCTCCTCCAAAAGATCCATCAAAGCAACGGTTGCCTCTCTGTGAAGTGTCGCAAAAATGCAGGCACGCGTTGTCAGACTGTGCTTTAAATCAGACACAAAACTTCCATATGCTCTTTTTGCATAGGAGATATCCACATATTTTGCCTCTTCCGGAAAAGTATGCACATTCAGCCAGTCTAAAAGTTCAAGATCCATGCCAAGTGCCCGGAACGTATACTGTGGTGCATGCACATGCAGATCCGTCATTCCCGGAAGGATGATCTTATCACCATAATCGGTCAGCGGCAGTGTTTCATACTGTTTCGGCAACTTTTCAAATGCGCCGCGGCAGATACCGTTTTCACATACAACATAACCACCCTCTATACTGCACAGTTCCTTGTTTTCTCCTGAATATACGATATTTCCCTTTAAAACAAAACTTTTCTTTTCCAATATGTTCTCTAATCCTTTTCTTATTGTCTTACCATAATTTTAAAATCTGAATTGCAGACTTCATTACCTTATACTTCACGTCTTCCAATTCTGACGCTGCACATTTTAACTCTTTGCGTATCTCAATATGCTGCGGGCAGTGTTTTTCGCATTTTCCGCAGCCGACACACTGGGATGCGCTTGCGGTGTCTTTCCGGAATGCCGTACACTGTAAATAATCTTTCCGTCCTGATTTTTTCCCTTCCGAATACATCGCATTATAACAGCGGAATGTTCCCGGAATATCCACTCCCCTCGGACACGGCATACAATACCCACATCCGGTACAGCCGACTTTGACATGCTTTTTGATCTCTTCTTTCACCTGTTCGATCAGTGCTGCGTCTGATGCCGTCAGACAACCCACATGGGACTCAGATGCCGTCTTTAGGTTCTGCTCCACCATTTCCATGGAATTCATCCCGGAGAGCACACAGGTTACTTCTGGCTGGTTATAGAGCCATTTCAGGGCAAGCTCCGCCGGTGTACGTCCTTCCTTGTCAGCGCGGAACAATTTTTTTGCTGACTCCGGTAAAAGATTTACCAGTCTGCCTCCGCGAAGAGGCTCCATGATGATGACCGGAAGTCCTTTTGCATTTGCATAGCGCAGTCCTTCCACGCCTGCCTGTGAGTATTCATCCATATAGTTGTACTGGATCTGGCAGAAATCCCAGTCGTAGGCATCCACGAGCTGTTTGAACATCTCGGTATTTCCATGATAGGAAAATCCGATATTTCTGATCTGACCGGACGATAATTTTTCCTCGATCCAGTCCTGCATGCCGATCTTTTTTAATTTTTCCCAGGTCGGTATATCGGTGAGCATATGCATCAGATAATAATCGATATAATCGGTTTTTAATCTGCGCAATTCCTCCTGAAACATCTTTTCCGCACCTGCGACAGACTTGATCAGATAATGTGGCAGCTTTGTCGCCAGATAGATCTGCTCCCTGCAGTGGTTGCGGTCTAAGATCTCTCCGACTGCTGCCTCATTGCCTGCATAGACATAGGCAGTGTCAAAGTAATTAACACCTGCTTTGATCGCCGCCATCACCTCTTTTTCCGCCTTATCAAGATCGACACTGCTGCCGTTTTTAGTAAAACGCATACATCCATATCCTAAAACAGACAATTCATTTCCTTTTTTATCCCTGCGATACTGCATCCTTTAACTCCTCCAGTTCCGCTAACCATATTGAGGCACACGCATCGGACGGCATACGCAGATCCCCACGCGGAGATACCGCAACACTTCCGACTTTTGGTCCGTCCGGCAGGCAGGAACGTTTAAACTGCTGCGCAAAGAAACGGCGGTAAAATGTCTCCAGCCACTTAAAAATCGTTGCATCGTCATAAGTTCCAGCAAATGCCTGTTTTGCCAGACGGTAAACCTTTGCCGGTGCGTAGGAAAGACGCAGCATATGATACAGATAAAAATCGTGCAGCTCGTAAGGGCCGACTAAGTCCTCCGTTTTCTGTGAAATTTTTCCGTCTTCCGGCGGTAAAAGTTCCGGAGAGACAGGTGTGTCAAGCACATCGAGCAGCACTTGTTTTAAAGTCTCATCCCCACAGGTATCCGCATAATAACGCACCAGATGGCGCACCAGTGTCTTTGGCACCGATGCATTGACTGCATACATAGACATGTGATCTCCGTTGTAAGTCGCCCAGCCAAGTGCAAGCTCCGACAAATCTCCGGTTCCGATGACCATTCCGCCGGACTTATTTGCAATATCCATCAAAATCTGCGTGCGCTCTCTCGCCTGTCCGTTCTCGTAGGTCACGTCATGCATCGACGGATCCTGTCCGATATCCCGGAAATGAATGTTGACGGCATCTTTGATATCCACCTCGATAAAATCAGCTCCCAGACAGCGGATCAATGATACTGCATTATCGTAAGTGCGGTCTGTCGTACCAAATCCCGGCATGGTCACTGCCTTGATATTACTGTGATCCATTCCGAGCGCATCAAAAGCACGCACGGTGACAAGAAGTGCCAGCGTGGAATCGAGTCCGCCGGAAATTCCGATCACTGCAGACTTACAGTGTGTATGCTCTAAACGTTTTTTCAGTCCCATCGACTGGATCGATAAGATCTCCTCGCAGCGCAGTGTACGGTCGCGCTCTCCGGACGGCACAAACGGCATCGGATCAATATAACGTGTCAGCTTTGTCTCTTCCATCTGTAAGGAAAATACATTTTCACGATATACCGGCTCTGTGACCGTCTCAAATGTTGTCATTCTGCGGCGCTCGGACGCAAGACGGGACACATCGATCTCGGTGGATATCGTCTGTGCGTCAAAAAGTTCTGACTCCGCTAACAAACGTCCATTTTCTGCGATCAGGTTATGCCCGGAATAGACCACATCCTGTGTGGACTCGCCGTCCCCTGCACTCGCATAGATATAGCCGCAGAGCAGTCTTGCCGACTGTCCTTTTACCAGTTCCCTGCGGTAAGCCGGTTTTCCGGTCGTCTCGTCCGATGCGGAAAGATTTACGATCAGCGTTGCTCCGTGCATGGCATGTCCGATGCTCGGCGGATTCATCGTCCAGAGATCCTCACAGAGTTCTGCTGCGATCACAAGTTCCGGCAGCTCCAGACATGTAAATAACTGTCTCGTTCCCATCGGCACCGTCAATTCTTCGGTCAGCCGTACATCGGCCACTTCTTCCATACCTCTCGTAAAATGGCGCGCTTCATAAAATTCATTATAATTCGGAAGGTAGGTTTTCGGTACGATACCAAGAATTTTTCCACGATTTAATGCCGCTGCCACGTTATATAATTTTCCTTTGTATGCAAGTGGAAGTCCTACAAATACGATTGCGTCCACATCTGTCGTAAATGCCGCGATATGCAATAATTCTTCTTTCGCCTCCCGAAGCAGCTTTTCCTGTAAAAACAGATCCCCACAGGTATACCCTGTGATACACAGTTCCGGCAGAACGATCACTTTTGCTCCCGCCTCTGCCGCCTCTTTAACAGACTGGCAGATCACTTTTGCATTATATCCTGTGTCGGCAACCCTGATCTTTGGTGTTACCGCTGCAACTTTCACAAATCCCTGTCTCATTCTTTCCTCTTTTCCGGTTACGTTTTTACCCCTGCTTACCGCAACCACATTGCCTTGCCTTTTGCTTACTGTCCGCTTGTACTGTTTTTTCGCAACAGCAGCCCTTTTTATTTTGCAGAACGCATTTCCTTTAATTCGTCCACATCAAAATGGTATGCCTTGTTACAGAACTGGCATTTTACCTCGATTGCCTCTCCGTCATTGATGATCGAATCTAAATCTTTTTTGCTCAGCGTAGAAATTGCACGTGAAACTCTCTCCTTTGAACAGTCACACTCAAATGCAGCCGGGATCTTATCTGAGATCTCAAGACCGAAATCTCCTAAGATTTCCTCTAAAATCTGCTCCGGTGTCATACCCTGCTCTAACATTTCCGTTACAGATGCGATCTCCCTAATCTTATTTTCCAGTTTTTCAATGACCTCATCACTGGTAAACGGCATCAGCTGGATGATAAAACCACCCGCCTGGCGCACCGATAAGTCTTTGTCCACTAAAACCCCAAGCCCTACTGCGGACGGGATCTGTTCAGATGTTGCAAAATAATAGGTCAGATCCTCAGCGATCTCTCCGGTCTGCAGTGCGATCTGTCCCACATACGGTTCTTTTAACCCCATGTCTTTGATGACACTCATCACGCCAAGTCCAAGCGCTCCGCCCACATCTAATTTGCCCTGTGCATTTAACGGCAGTTCCACCTGGGATTCCATAGGAAATCCCTTGACATGGCCATGGGAATCCGCTGTCACGGTAAGTCCTTTTGCCGGGCCGCCGCACTGGATCTGGATCGTCAAAAGATCATTATCCCCTTTCATCATTGTTCCCATCATTGCCGCACCGCTCAAAAGACGTCCCAACGCTGCCGTGATGACCGGTCTTGTGTCGTGGGCTCTTCTTGCCTCCTCAACCATTTCCTTTGATGTGATGGCAAATGCACGAATCTGGCTGTCCGCCGCTGTTGCTCTTACAATATAATCACTCATATTTTACCCTCCATTTCGTACTGTACTCATAAATTTCTGATTACTCCAATGATGTTGGGAGCAAATAGTGCATTCAGGTTTCCTGATTGCTCCTCGCGATCACATAAATGCGCTCGCTGTCCTCTTTTACCGGCTCTCTCGTAAATGCGTCATATGCTGCGACGAATTCAAGTCCCGCCTGTTCTAAAAGGTGTTTTACGGTTTCTAATTCGTAGGCACGCTGGTAGTGCGTCTCCTCAAATCTGCGGTAAAGTCCTTCTTCCTCCCGGATAAAAAGCGTCAGATCATATTCATTGATCTGTTCTTCCTCATCGAAATAGTTATCCCAGATGAAGCTTCCCTCCTCGCGGTTCTCAGCGATTGTCGTCTCGCCTAAGAGTTCTCTGTATTTATATACTGTGTTCAGATCGAAGATAAAAATACCATCCGGATCTAAATATTCGTTGACACGGTAAAACAGGGACAAAAGATCTGTCTCTTCCAGCAGATAGTTCACCGAATCACAGATGCTCACGACTGCACGCACGCTTCCGTACAGTTCAAGTTCTCTCATATCCTGTAACAGATATAAGATCTCATCCTCCGGCATCTCCTGATATCCGGTCTCCGCCGCGATCTCCAACATTTCCGGTGAATTATCCACACCGATCATATCGTAGCCCGCTTTTTTCAACAATCTTGTAATCTTTCCCGTTCCACAGCCTAAATCAAGTACTGTTCCGTCACAGATCCCATATTCTTTCAGAAGTCCTATAATATACCTGCTCCACTCTTCATAGGGAACATTATCCATGAACAGATCATATACCTGCGCAAAACTTGTATATGCTTCCAAATTATAATCTCCTTTTATCGCTGTTACTGGCAAGTACCATCTTATCACAGGTTTTAGTTGAAATAAAGCAAAAAAGAATCTATACTATTAGCAGTATGTCATTTTTTATTTGAGAAAAGGATTTTGATATGCCCGAAAATTACGATCACTACATCAGCAAAAATATCAAGGCATTTTATAAACGCAGACTTGCAGCTCCGATCATTTACCTGATCGTGCTCATTCTTGCATGGCACTTTTTTTCGCTGTCCGCTGTATTTTCTCCGGACATTTTGCCCGACGACACCTCGTTAGAGACCGCTTTCCGGGGTGGTAAACAGTATATAAGCACCACACTTTCCGATTTAAAATTTACCGGATATACCCAGTCCATCTTCGGTCACACCAACGGTTATTATTATTACACTATGCGTGACGAGGAATGTATCATCGTATTGTTATCGCCAAATACCAGTGAGGAGGGTCTGCCTTCCATCGAAGAAGTCACCATCAAAGGAAAGATTTCAAAGGGAAATGAAAATTTCGACACCCTGCTTTCCAATCTGTCCACCGATTTAAACTGGACGGAAAACGGTATCCGCAACAAGGTTTCTTCCTACTATATCAGCGAACCGGGATTTAACCACGTTGGAAACTGGATCCTGTTTGCAGCAATTTTCATTACCGGAATTTACGCATTGCTCTGCATCGTGCTCTCTGTCATATACATGTTTTTCCCGGTGCTCTCCCCTGCATGCCAGGATCTTGCACTGTTTGGTAATCCGAAAAAGATGTTAGAGCAGGCGGAGGAAGAACTCGCCACACTGCCGCAGCTCGCAACGGAAGATATGTTTATCACGGAACATTTTTTCATTGAAACTTCCGTCTACGGCAATGCGATCGTACCGATCGATGAGATCATATGGATCTACAAATACTCCACGCTGCACAAGTTTTTCTGGTACCATTTCAGTATCTCCTACACACTGCATATCAGTGCCAACAAGCATCTGTATATCCAGTGCCCGAAGAATATTAAATCCGACATCGACGGTATCATCGATTACCTCTCGGAGGCAAACCATGATATTCTTGTAGGATTTAACGAGAAAAACCGCTTGAAAGTACAGGAAATTCAGGGAACACCGATGCATTTTGAAAAGTTTATCGCTTTCTTAAATAAGCGCGTATAATAAATTCCATAAATTTTTTCCAAAAAGAAGGAGACAGGTGAAAATTATCACCTGCCTCTTTCTCTATGGAAAACTATTTTCACAAACCCGTTTTTTATTATCTGCCGTTATGACAGCCGGCATGCTTACCTGCATGACGTACTGATCGACTCAATCGCCACCGCTCCACCGCGCACAACCTCGATCCTGCGGAATTTAGATTTTAACAGGGCGATCAGCTCGTTGTTTCTTCGTTCCGTCAGCTTGCACTCTAAGAGTACGCTGTCATTGCCGATATCTGCCACCTGCACATTAAACACCTGTGCGATCTGGAATACTTCCAGCTTTCCTGCCTCATTGACATCTAATACTTTTGCAAATAAAATCTCTTTCATGTGAATCGGCACATCCGTGAGGTCAATGACCTTAATAACCTCAACCATGCGGTTCAACTGTTTTTTGATCTGCTCAAATGTGATATCGTCACTGGTCACACAGATCGTCATTCTTGAAACCGTCTCATCCTCTGTCGTACCAACCGTAAGACTCTGGAGATTGTAAGATTTTCCGGAAAAAAGACCGGATACTTTTGCTAAAACACCTACCTGGTTTTCCACATATAATGCAATCCATCTATTTTTCATATCCGTATCCTCTCCTATTTCAAAATCATCTCGCTCATTGGATTTCCGCTCTTTACCATAGGAAGTACGATCTCATCCGTGGAAATCATAAATTCAATGATGGTCGGGGCATCTGTGTAGGTACGCGCCTCATCAAGTGCCGCCTGGATGTCCTCCTCTTTTTCCACACGGATCCCGTGTGCGCCGTAGCTCTTTGCCAATGCGATAAAATCCGGTGTGTACGGCGGACAGGATGCATTCGGTCCCTTGCAGTTCGCCGGACAGGTTCTCCTTCTGCGCAGGCAGGTTGCCTCATAACGTTTTCCATAAAATAACTGCTGCATCTGACGCACCATGCCAAGGTAATAGTTGTTGAACAGGCAGATGATCACCGGCGCTTCCTGCACGACTGCCGTTGCCATCTCCTGAATATTCATCTGAAAACCGCCATCTCCCGTAAAACATACAACTTCCTTATCCCGGTTGCCGATCTTTGCCCCGATCGCCGCCGGAAATCCAAATCCCATCGTGCCAAGTCCGCCGGATGTGATCAGCTGATGCCAGGAATCCAACTCCAGGTACTGTGTTGCCCACATCTGATGCTGTCCTACGTCCGTCACATAGACAGCCTCTCTAAAGGTACGGTTTACATGCTCAAATACCATCTGCGGTGTCATGCCACAGTCCCTGCGCATCTCAAGCGGATTTTTCTTATCCCACTCTGCGATTTCCTTCTGCCACTGCTCGGTATCTTTCGATTCCGCCCATTCAAGCAGCTTTTCTAATGCCAGATTCGCATCCGATACAACCGGAACATCCACAACGACATTTCTGGAGATTGATGCCGTATCCACATCGATATGTACGATCTTCGCCTTCGGTGCAAATTCATTCAGATCTCCTGTAATACGGTCGTTAAATCTTGTTCCGATAGAAAAAAGCACATCACATTTGCTGACTGCCATATTTGCTGCGTATTTTCCATGCATACCGCTGTTTCCTACATAGAGCGGATGGCTCGTCGGGATCGCACCTTTCCCCATGATCGTTGTGACCACCGGGATCTGCATCTTCTCCGCCAATGCGAGCAGTTTGTCATTCGCATGTGCGATATTGATACCTCCTCCGGCAAGGATCAGCGGTTTCTTTGCGGTGCGGAGCAGTTTATACGCTTTTTTCAACTGTCCGATATGTACCGACTCATTCGGCTTATAACCGCGGATCTGGATGTTCGACGGATACTCCGCCGGTCCTGCTGCCGTCTGGATATCCTTCGGAATATCGATCAGTACCGGTCCCGGCTTGCCGGTGGATGCGATATAAAATGCCATCTTGATGATACGTCCCAAATCTTCCCGTCTGCGCACGGTCACACCGTATTTTGTGACACTTCTTGTCATTCCGACAATATCTACTTCCTGGAATGCATCATTTCCTATTAAAGACAGTGGAACCTGTCCCGTAAAGCATACCAGTGGAATACTGTCATAATGCGCATCCGCAAGACCTGTAATGATATTGGTCGCACCCGGCCCACTCGTCACTAAGCACACGCCGACTTTTCCGGTAGATTTCGCGTATCCTTCCGCCGCATGGATCAGTCCCTGTTCATGTCTTGGCAGGACGACGTCAATACTATCCTGTTTATATAATTCATCGAAAAGATCCGTCACAGTACCGCCCGGATAACCGAAAATGGTATCCACGCCCTCTTCCTGCAGCGCTTTTACAAATAATTTTCTGCCTGTTATATCCATATCGTCCTCCCAAAAACCAAGGTATTTTTTCTTTCAAAAAACTATATCCCATCTCACTGGGAAATGCAATGATTTTATTTATCCAATCAACCCGACTGATTTTAAGATAAAGATCCATCCGGTCAGCGTAAATGCCGCTAATAACGTTGTCGTCACGATCACACTCGCCGTCAGCACACCGTCGTTGTTCATGCTCTTTGCCATGATATAACAGCTCGGCGTTGTCGGGGATGCAAGCATGATCAGAATTGCGATCATTTTCTCCCCACCAAATCCCATCCAGACTGCGACCGGAAGGAAAATGAGCGGCTGGATCACTAACTTGATCAGAGATGCCGCGATCGTCGGCTTGATCTTCGCAAGTGCCTTTCTGCCCTCAAATCCGGCTCCGATCGTGATCAGTGCAAGCGGTGTAGCCATCTGCGCCACACTGTTGACCGTCTTATTGATAATCGTTGGAAATTCGATTCCTAAAAGTCCGACGATCAATCCTGCTAAAATGCCAAGAATGATCGGGTTTTTGGCGATTCCGATACATGCCTCTTTGATTTTTTGTTTTCCATCCACCCCGCTTGCATTTTCTCCCTCAAAGGTCAGCACGATCACGGAAAAAATATTATAAAGCGGCACCGCACTGACGATCATAAGCGGCCCCATCGCCGAGGTTCCATAGATATTCTGGATAAAGGCAAGTCCCATCACCGCCGCACTGCTGCGGAACGATGCCTGCACAAAAGCTCCCCGCATAGTCTGATCCTTTAAAAACAGCTTCACGCCACCCCAGATCAGCCAGAAACACGCGGTACTGACAAGCGCACAAAACAATACATATTTTAAATCGAATACTGCCCTGATATCCACGCCCGCAATATCACGGAACAGCATAAACGGCAGTGTTACCTTAAAATTAAAACGGTTTGCCACCGTGACAAAATTGTCGTTTAACATACCGATCTGTTTTAAAAAATAGCCGATGACCATCACTAAAAAAATCGGAAACGTCACATTGATACTGTAAATAAAATTTTCCATCTTTGCTGCACTGCTTTCTGTTTACGTTTACTTATTTTCTGACTCTCTCATACCGGTAAAAATAATACTCAAGATCAAAATACGTCTGTTCCTCACTGTCTGCCGTTATCTCCCATGCCGGATCTGCATCCAGATCCGGAAAATGTGCATCTGCATCATATGCAAAATCAATCTTTGTGACATGTGCCACATCACACTCATCAATGAGCTGCCTATATACGGATTCGCCGCCGATCACATAAATATCTTCACTATCGTACTTTTTCAGTTCTTCATGAAGTTCTTCCATATCATGTACGATCAAAGCTCCCGGAACCCGGAACTTTTTATCATGTGTCAGCACAATATTCGTCCGCCCCATCAGTGGAAGTCCATTCGGAAATGTTTCTAACGTTTTCCGCCCCATCACAACTACTTTTCCCATCGTTGTTTCACGGAAAAATTTCTGATCTGCCGGAATCCGGACTAACAATTCATTTTTATTACCGATCGCCCAGTTTTCATCTGCCGCTACAATTAAATTCATAAAAATCCTCATTTCTGAGCAACTTATTGCGAAGAGGCGACGAGAATCTTAAATTCTCGGAGGCATGTTTTTTTATGCCTTGCCATCAAAGCTATTTGTTTTTGCTCAGAAACAAATAGCCGTGTGAAAGATCTTTTTTTCACACGATTCTCCATTCTGATCACTGCACTGCTTTTCAAGCATCATGCTCTTATCCCGCGCACAGTTTCTTCTCTCTCAAACTCTCATTTTACCCAATTTCCACGAAAATGACAAGGTGTATTTCTATTGCTTTTTCTAACAGAATGGGGTATATTATCATTATGTTTATTTGATTTTTATCCATGCTGGGCATGTGAATAATAAAACGGAGGATGATTATGAGTCAGGCAAAAGTTGACCGCTATAAAGAAGAGAAAGCAAACCGCAAAAAGATTCTTGCAAAAGAAAAAAGAAAACGTATCGCAGGCACCATCTGTGGATGGTTAATTGCATTACTTATCGTCGGATGGGCAGGATACTCCGGTTATAACGCTTACGAAAAGAGCAGACCGATCAAAACGATCTATGCCGATCTTGATGCTATCAATAATTACATGGATACGCTCAGCACAGAAGAATAACTTTTTTACACAAAAAGGTTCCGGTACATCCGGAACCTTTTTTGATTCTTGACAACACACAGTTCTCAAACCTCTCATTCTTTGATTTTAAACTGTGTTAATCTGCCTCTCCCTCTGCGATCTCCGCTTTCGCAAGTGCATTTTCAATCGCATTTAAAAGTACGATCGATGTATACTGATTATCCGTATGATATGTAATCCCTTCCGTCGACTGCTGTTTTATCACCTGTTCACTGACATTTTCCAATGCCGGCTCCATAAGCGGATACATTGTCGCCACTGTTTCATCCAGACTGACCAGGGAAATGGATTGTATACGGTTTTCATCTACAATGACCTGTACATCGGCTGACTGGCTGCCCATCATTACCGACGAAGTGTATACGCCTGCCGTATACTGCATCGTTGGCTCTGCATCGCCCTTCTGTTTTTTAGGTAAAAACATGAAAAGCAGCAATATGACCAGTACGATCCCAAGTCCGACAAATATCGCTGTATAGATAACCTCCTTCATATGAAGGACCACGATCCTCGTCTTTGCGCTCACCCTGTACCTCCATGGTATCGATTGTTATATTGTATGAGTGCGAAGCATATTACATGCACGCTTCTTTTAAACATTCTTCATATTCTTTTACCGGCAGTGGACGCGAAAAATAGTATCCCTGAATATCATCACAGTCCAGATTGCACAAAAACATCAGCTGCTCTACCGTCTCAACACCCTCTGCCGTAATTTCCATGCCAAAACTCTGTGCCAGCTTTGTAATTGAATTTAACAATTTCTCTCCGTTATCGTCCCCTATGTAATCGACAAGACTTTTATCCAGCTTGATCGTATCAAAATGCATACGGTTTAAAGCTGCAAGGGATGAATATCCACTTCCGAAATCGTCCAGAAGTATCTTAAATCCTGCCGTGTGAAACTGCTCTAACAGATTAAATATTTCATTATTATCAATCGTTGCACTTTCTGTAATCTCCAGCTGAATGTATTTCGAATCAAGGTCAAACGACCGGATCATACTTTCATATTTTTCAACGACACTTGAATAATAGAGGCTGACACGCGAAATGTTTACCGAAACAGGAAGCATCTTCTGTCCCTGTTTCTGCCACTCTTTCTGCTGCCTGCACACAGCTCGGAATACATACTCATCGAGTCGGATGATATTTCCATTCCGTTCAAACAATGGAATAAACTTAAGCGGCGGAATCAGTGCTCCATCCGCCCTGCGCCATCGCACAAGAGCCTCCGCTCCCACAAGCTTTCTCGAATGTGCACTGTATTTTGGCTGATACCAGATTTCAAACTCTTCGTTTTCAAGCGCTGTTTCAAAATGTTCTTCTAATTCACGGTTTTCCTGAATACTCTCATGGTTCAGCTCATCATAAAATATATAATGCCTGTCACGCCTTCCTTTGATCTGATGCTTTGCCTGCACTGCATTTCCGTATAAAGGATCGATCTCATCTAATACGGTCGTATGAAAAATTCCAAACACCGGGAAAAGATTTGGTATTTCCAGACGTTCCGGTATCTCTTCTATCTTTCTTATTACATATTCCAGTCTTTGCTTAATGTTTTCCTGATTTTCATCCATCCAGAACAATATAAACCGGTCGGCATTGACATGCGCTGCCAGTTCATTTTCTCCCGTTTCGGTTTCAAAAATCTCCCATATGACACGCAGCACCTCATCACCTTTTTTGACTCCACAGGTGCTGTTGATCAGCTTAAAATCTGTCACATCCATAGCAATCAGCCATCCTACACCATCTTTTTTGCTTTTTGCCTTTTTCTTAAAAGCTGCAAAATTATCTCCTAATGTGACAGGATCCTGATATGCAAGCGACATAAGTTCTTTTTTACTTTGGCGCCAGGAGTAAATATACACCCCGACGCTGACCGATATGACAACCAGAATGATCACCATCAGACTGTTGATCGCATCCATGACCACCTGCATACGGCTTGTTAAAACGCTATCCTCTACTGCAGTGACCACATACCATGGTTCACCGCTCTCTTCTATTTTAAGTGGCATATAGTAATAAAGTGAGACTTCTTTCCGTTTTGGATCCAATCCATAGCCACTTTTTCCCTCTTTCATGTTACTGAGCATCAGGTCTCCGGCATAATCATCTCTTTCATCCTCAGAAACATCCGTATTAAAAATATTTCTCCCGATTCCCCATTCTTTACTGTTTCCGGAAGTTGCAACAATCGTACCGTCTATTTTTATGATGTAATTAAAAGCCTGTCCTTCAAATATCTCATTCTTCAGGCACCCCTCAAGCATTTCATCTTTGCAGGTTGCAAATAAAACTCCTTTTACCGTTTTCCGTTCTTTTTCATATACCGGCACACTGAATACATTTATGGTTTCATGTGAAGTATCAATCCTGTCTTCAAATGCATCCGTCAAAAAGTTTTTTCCCCGCATCGACTGTTGAAAAAAATCTCTGTCAGACATATTTAGCCGATAGCCATCCGTCGTTTCTGCTGTACCATCTGCCGCAATATATCCTATCCGTTTAAACTGATACGTCTCTACAAATCCCTGTAATTTATTAACGATAATTTTTTCGTCCCCGCCTGACTCTCTCGCAAGACCAGAAAGCAGTCTAAAACGCGTGCTTACTTCTTTCTCTACCAATATTACATTCTGTTCTGCCATCCCCTCAATGCTGCTCATCAACTGCTGCTGTAAACTGCCCCGTATCTGCCCAAAACATCCAAATAATGCTATTCCTAAAATTAACAATATTGCACATAAAACTGCTACAGTACGAATCTTCGCATTTTTTTTGTACATTCTGCCACCCCTTTGGTCTTACAAAGTCATATTTTAAATTTCTGTGACCATTTTCCCATGTCCTTTATTGTAACACTCTTCATTTATGAGTTCTACCCCTAAAAAGTATCGTTTTCATTCTGTTTTTCTTTTTTCGCCGTAGATCCGCACTCACATTTCTATTTCGGTATCCAAAATTTCTGTTAAATTTTTCTGTTAAATTTTTTCAAAAAATTGTTGACAAATTACTTTTCCCATAGTATGATATCAAATGTGTCTGGCAGACAGATACAAAACAATTTACATATGCGCGAGTGGCTCAGTTGGTGGAGCACGACCTTGCCAAGGTCGGGGCCGCGGGTTCGAGTCCCGTCTCGCGCTTTTCTGTTGAGAAACAGGAAACTTTGATTTATAAGGTTTCCTGTTTTTTGTTGTAGTGTAAAGGTTGATTACGGTTTTTCCGTAATTTCAATATACTTTTCTGATTTTCCTCATTATCACTTGGTATGGTATAATCGCTAGGATGTGATCTTGATACCGTGATTGTTGTAATTCCCTGTTATCACTTGGTATGGTATAATATTCAGTGCATGAATTGACGCAGATGCCTCGTTGTAATTCCCTGTTATCACTTGGTATGGTATAATCTAAATAACCTGTATATTTCCCATCTTCTCGTTGTAATTCCCTGTTATCACTTGGTATGGTATAATCCATCAATTTTTCTTCTGTATCATCATCCGGTTGTAATTCCCTGTTATCACTTGGTATGGTATAATTATCATCCTTCAAGTACTGGGGATTCACTTGTTGTAATTCCCTGTTATCACTTGGTATGGTATAATAGCATGTTTAATCATTAGTACATTTTGGGGGTTGTAATTCCCTGTTATCACTTGGTATGGTATAATCTAAATAACCTGTATATTTCCCATCTTCTCGTTGTAATTCCCTGTTATCACTTGGTATGGTATAATCCATCAATTTTTCTTCTGTATCATCATCCGGTTGTAATTCCCTGTTATCACTTGGTATGGTATAATCTGATAGAGCTTAATGATGATTATAATGAGTTGTAATTCCCTGTTATCACTTGGTATGGTATAATCAGGAACTGCCCCACCTACACCGATGAGACGTTGTAATTCCCTGTTATCACTTGGTATGGTATAATTCGGCACAATGTAGGGGGGCTGTGAAGCGCGTTGTAATTCCCTGTTATCACTTGGTATGGTATAATACGTTGTGTACAACTCCATACAGCGACATTGTTGTAATTCCCTGTTATCACTTGGTATGGTATAATTGTTCTCAAACGTGCTTTCACACATCTGCGGTTGTAATTCCCTGTTATCACTTGGTATGGTATAATATAACGGCACTAATCGTTACTGGCAAGTTGTTGTAATTCCCTGTTATCACTTGGTATGGTATAATTGGCTACTGGTGTTATAATTGCTTTCATTTGTTGTAATTCCCTGTTATCACTTGGTATGGTATAATTGCTCTGTGCAGTAATGGTTCTGATCACCAGTTGTAATTCCCTGTTATCACTTGGTATGGTATAATGCACCGCATAACCAGTAGCATTGCACAGCTGTTGTAATTCCCTGTTATCACTTGGTATGGTATAATGGGGGCGGTCAAAATTTCGCCCTGTCTGTTGTTGTAATTCCCTGTTATCACTTGGTATGGTATAATTGGGATAATTTCCAGCACGTCTGACGGTTGGTTGTAATTCCCTGTTATCACTTGGTATGGTATAATCTCGATATCATCTCTTGGTACCCCGATGGGTTGTAATTCCCTGTTATCACTTGGTATGGTATAATCTGCAAATTGCGATATATGCTATCGCGCTGGTTGTAATTCCCTGTTATCACTTGGTATGGTATAATTGTAATTATACAATTTTGCGTCGTCCTTATGTTGTAATTCCCTGTTATCACTTGGTATGGTATAATAACAGGATCAAAACTGTGAGTCCAATAAGTGTTGTAATTCCCTGTTATCACTTGGTATGGTATAATTCTCCGACAGCCACGTGATCACAGCCGCTGGTTGTAATTCCCTGTTATCACTTGGTATGGTATAATCCTTCAGGTACTTTGGATTAACTTTAAATAGTTGTAATTCCCTGTTATCACTTGGTATGGTATAATCAAGTTTTACAAATTGTACCGTTACAGCTTGTTGTAATTCCCTGTTATCACTTGGTATGGTATAATAATTTATTGCGAACGGGTAGTTCTACATTCGTTGTAATTCCCTGTTATCACTTGGTATGGTATAATACAAAAAAGAATGGTTCAAAGGTTACGATGTTGTAATTCCCTGTTATCACTTGGTATGGTATAATAATTATTGTCGGGAAGTCGTTATACTGATTGTTGTAATTCCCTGTTATCACTTGGTATGGTATAATTTTCCAGTTCAAGGCAAGCCGCCTTTTTTGTTGTAATTCCCTGTTATCACTTGGTATGGTATAATAACCTGATGAGGCAAGTTGAACGCCATTAAGTTGTAATTCCCTGTTATCACTTGGTATGGTATAATGTAACATGAATATTCAGTTGCTTGATGATAGTTGTAATTCCCTGTTATCACTTGGTATGGTATAATACATTCCATCCGGTAACTGATATCCGCTCAGTTGTAATTCCCTGTTATCACTTGGTATGGTATAATCTAACTTGACAGAGTTTTGGCTGAGATTCCGTTGTAATTCCCTGTTATCACTTGGTATGGTATAATTTTTTCCGATAGGAAAAGTTGCTTGCATATGTTGTAATTCCCTGTTATCACTTGGTATGGTATAATAGTGTTCTTTATCACGTTCATTGGCTTATCGTTGTAATTCCCTGTTATCACTTGGTATGGTATAATATAAACAAGCCAAAGTTTGGCTTACCCTCTGTTGTAATTCCCTGTTATCACTTGGTATGGTATAATTACTAATCTGTCATAGTCTTTCATTTTTAGTTGTAATTCCCTGTTATCACTTGGTATGGTATAATTATTCGATCACTTTTCCGATACTTTCAAGAGTTGTAATTCCCTGTTATCACTTGGTATGGTATAATGCTAAATTGAAATTTATAGCGGACAGTTCCGTTGTAATTCCCTGTTATCACTTGGTATGGTATAATTATTCTGAAACCAGTTACTTTTGTTTTATTGTTGTAATTCCCTGTTATCACTTGGTATGGTATAATCAGCTAAAGTAGTTAACAGCCTTGGCGGTGGTTGTAATTCCCTGTTATCACTTGGTATGGTATAATGGCATTTCTAAATCTGTGATCGGGTGTTCGGTTGTAATTCCCTGTTATCACTTGGTATGGTATAATAACGCTCTGCCACCTGTTTAACTGTTAGCAGTTGTAATTCCCTGTTATCACTTGGTATGGTATAATAAAATAACTATTATAATATCTCCCCACCATGTTGTAATTCCCTGTTATCACTTGGTATGGTATAATAGGGAGCACAAATCCCCACGAACTACAGGGATTCGTGGGGATTTCATCTAAAAAAAATCTTTAATTTGGAAGTTAAATTCTATCGAAAATCTTCTTTTTTCAAAAAACATCCATTAATTCTATCGATTCAGGGGTATCCTCAAATGTTTTTGTTCCCAACATGACTTCCATAGATTCATACTGCTTTTCTGTTAAAACCAATGCACGTACAGATCCTTTTATAGGCAGATTTTGTTTTAAACGCTGCTTATGCATCGCAACTACATCCATCCCATTGCATATCCTGGAATATACAGACCACTGCACCATATTGTAGCCATCTTTCAATAAAAACTTACGAAATTTTGCGGCATCCTTTTTCTCTTTTGCAGTTACTACTGGCAGATCAAAAAACACTAACATTCTCATAAACCTATTCATAGCTATGTACCTGTAATTGCATCAGTTCCGGCAACTCCAAATCTGATCTTTTTCCCTGCAAAGCACTACTGTAACTTGCCACCAGCATATCAATACAATTACTGATAATACGTTTTTCTCCTTTCATATCCATATCATAATTTATAATACCAAAAATACCACGTTTTCTTTCTGGCGTAAGATCGCTGTCAATTTCTGCTACATCATAATTCTGGGATACATACAGGTCAACTAAGGGACGAAATGGTTCAATCATATCATCAGCCAAATTAAAATTATTCAGTTCACTATGGTGGAACACTCCAATCGAAGGCTCCAATCCATAACAGACAATGGAGCGGGCAATCAGACCTCTTACAATGGCATAACCATAATTTAATGCCGAGTTAATGACATGATCATTGCCCCGTGAAAATCCCAATCCATACAGACTTTTAAAATAAAAAGCTGCTGCTTTCGCCTCCACATGTGTCCGATCGCCTGACTGGACTTCTTTACACATTTTCATCAGTTCTTCTGATCCATCCAGTTCAAGGTAGGCTAAACACAATGCCTGGTTTCTTATTTTCTGAACCACGATCTGCTGCCAGAGTCTTTTCTGTAAGGGCCTTCCTGTCTCTATCTGATATTTCAGAATTTTAAAATGGCGACTGTGCCTTACCATGGGAAGCAATACTGCATTCGGAAGATGTTTCTCATCACAGACATAAACTGCGATTCCCATATCTGCCATTTTTTGAAGTAAATAAGCTGAGACAGTTACGGTCTGATTTTCTATAATGATACAGTTGATATCCTCCAGTGGAATCTGTCTTGCTATGTCTGTTTCAATATTTAGCTGCTGATTTTTGATAGACAGCTTTACATGACTGTCTATCTTAATATTTCGAAATCCCATTTATCCCCCATGTTTTTATCAAGAAAAACCCATTCGTTTTTCATTTTTTACTGTAGATATATGCCCTAAAATATCTACCTGACACTTTTCTATTAATTCTAATTTTTGTACCCCAATTCCTCTAAAAGTATATCGGCTATCATGTGCTTTCCCTTCTATTTTCGCTCCAGAAATATCTGCTCCAATATAATATGCATATACTTCTTTCGATTCTCCTAAGCTACCATCCACATTTTTTATCGGAATGCCTTTTTTACTCTTTATATGCACCAAATCTCTCGAATACAAGCTGAACAAAAAATCTTTATCTTCCATAGTTCGCCACTCACTATATGGCTTATTTGCTGTTGATGCCCTATCCGGCAGCACCTTCTTCACCACATCCGCCGTATACACCGGTACAAAATAATACTTTCCATTCACACGATACACATCGATTCTGACCATACCGCCATTTTCTGCAATTCCATTTCCGGAATCCACAAATACACCCATCGTCTGTTTTTTCTGTATCTTGACTTTCCGTACTACCGGACCTTCTGTACCGTCCGCTTTCGGTTTATGAAAATCCTGTGCAAATGCCTTTTTTGCATCATTTCCATATAACAACAGCTGTTTTTTCAATGCCTCGTATAATAAAAGGTCACTTTGAGGATTATAGTAGCCGTCGATTTCACCATGTTTGTCAAGCTTCAGATCTGTCAAAGCTGTCTTAGTCAATACGATCCCCTCATCCTTAAAATGTCTCGGACTGCGGATGGTATCTGCATGTGCAGCACCTGTCACTTTATGATTTGGCATTCTTGAGACAAAGATCGGACGAAGATTCTCATAAATATACTCTGGATAATCTAATTCTAAGGCAACATCAGAATGGGTATCCAAAAATCCCTTCGGATCATCTCCCATTCTCACATCCAGTTCTGCCCGGAATGTCTCCCATGGTTTTGGAATATGAACACCAAATATCTCATCCCATTCTGCCCGGCTGTAATCTTCCGGTCGAAAGATTTCTCCTGTCTCCGCATCCACAAACTCTGTACCTTTTGAGTAACATCTCTCTCTTACTTTCGTATATCGCGATATTTTCTGGATCATGCCATCCGTACAGCAGGCGATGACAACCGCATCCATCGCATGATGTGTATCCGTCTCACGATTTTTCTGAGGTAATCCCCAGCGTTTTCTTAAGTACGCCGTAATTGCTCCATTTACCGCGCGTACCTGTTTTTTCTTTTCCGGACGGTTTAACGGTGCCATTTCAAGATTCTGACGGATCATATTATAAATAACGGTTGTAATATATTTTGTATCCGTTAAGTTACGCTCTTTAAATTCACTACGCTCTTCCTCTGAAAAATGTTTTTTCAAAAGTTTCTGCTGTTTTTTATAATCCCGTATCGTCGTCTTCACACGAGTTTCAAACTCATTCCAACGCTGCTCATCATTTCCCATGTATTCATAAGGTGTCCTGTTTCCCTTTTGGCGGTTTTCCTGAGAAGTGACAAGTACCTTATTCCGAAAACTGTCATCAAATGTAATACTGTATGGCAAAATATGATCAATATCATACCCCGGTTTAAACAGTTCTTCCAATGGAATAGTCTTACCGGAATACATACAGATTCCCTGCTGTTCCTGCCACAGGCGATATTTTAAAATATCCTGTCCGGTTGGTGATAATTTTCCCAATTCCTGAATCTGCTTTTTCACATCTTCGTTATTCTTCTGGCGTTTTTCCATATCACCTTTTATTTTCCGGCGTTCTTCAAAAGTCTTTGACATTTCTCTTGCAAGCTCAATATTGATTGCCTGCGGACTTCCATATGTACGGATGATCGCATTAATCACTTTGACAGTCTGTGATACAGAACGCTTTACTACCGGATTTGTAATCTCATTGATCGTCTGATTCACCTTTTCTCCTGTTAATAACTTCTGCTTAATCCCCTTAGAATCCGCCTTAAAATCATATCCGGCTTCCTCACATGCTTTATCATAAGTCATGCCTTTTTCCAAAAACGGGATAATATTCCGCATCGCTTTCATCGAAAGATGCTGAAACTTCGTCGGTGTATACGCCAATAACCCTTCCATCTCTATCGGTACAAGTCCCAGCTTAGCCAGCCGCTCCGTACGACTGTCATCATTCTTATAACAGGTCAGGATCATACCAATCTCATCAAACAGATCCCTGACTTCATTTTCTGTCAGATATTTCACCCGTTCTTCCAAACATTTCTTGTAATCATGGTAGTATGGCATCCCAATAAATTTTGCTTTTTCCGTATTTTGATTTTCTTTTTGCTGTTCTTCTTTCGTGGCAGCTTTTTTATAATTTAAATTATAAAAAAGAATATCCTCCGGCAAACCTAACTTCTTGCGAACTGCTGCGTACTTCACTTCCTTCTGTGTGAATAACAGCAAAGTCAGTGCCCGTCGTTCCTCTTCTGTAAAGTTTCTGGTCTCTCCATCCTGGTTAACCAGTTTTGTATGATTTATTTTCTGTAGTGCCACAAAATATTCTGCCGTATAAGTTCCCTTTGCGCCGCGCAGCTCCCCCTGATCTCCAAGAAATGTACATTTTCCAACTCTGTCCGAAAAACCTTCCATCGCATATGGACTTGGCTTTCCATCCGGCTGCATGCCTGGTCCTAAATCAAAAGATCTCTGACTTGTCATGATTTCCAAATATTTTTCTTCTAATTCTTCCGTCGCTTTTTCATTTCCAAGACGTCTCTGGCTGGAGAAAATTTCTTTGACTTCTTCCACAAGCATTGCCCTTAACATGGTGTGCTGATAATTTTCTGCTTTATTGCGTGGGGTGAGAATATATCCCTTTTCTGACCAGGAACATCCGGTTCGAAATGCTTCATCTAAATAAATCATCTCCCCGACCGTACGATATCCCTTTTCCTGCATCCGCTTTTGATTTTCATCCGTCGCTTTTAAAACTGCACCATTTTCCTTTGCAGCCGTCTCTGCCTTTCTGGTCGAACGAAATCCACGGTGTTTTGCAATATGAAGCAACACCTGTGCTAATTCTTCATCCGTCAGTTTCCGGTCTAATGCCTCATAGCGAAGCTGATAAACATCCGGTAACCCTGCCATGTTATATCGTTTCAGAAAGTCATCAATATTTATCAGACCCTGATTCTCAAAGAGCCATTTGATTCTGTCTAAACGATGTTTTCTTCTTCTAAGCCGTCTTCTTGTCGTTCGTGCAGCTCTCCTTGGTCCCGCCAAAGATTCACCTGTTTTCGGGATTTCTGCTGTATCAAATATCCTTACCCCAAGGTCTACGATACGAACCGGCTCGTCATCACTGTTGTTCTGTAATACCGCCCAGCCGACGGATGCAATACCAATATCCAACCCAATACGATAATCCATTTTTTCGTCCATGTTCCTTCTCCTCTCATCTGAACCGTTCTCTCTCATACCAGCAAACGGGACAACTGTTTTATTCTGCGCGCTTCAACAATGATCCGCATACCGGTCATTGTCATGAATAAACTTCTGTATAAAAGATAATCCCATTCCGAAGAATGGGATTAGAGCTTTTAGGTTTCTTACCTTATTGTAATAACCTAATTATCACTTGGTATGATATAATTCTCTTAGATTATACCCCTGTTTTCGACGATTGTAAATACCTGTTTTTGATTTTTTTACATTTTTCCTTCAAAAATCATGTAAAATTATTATTCCATATCCTGTAAACCATAACCAAATCTTTCTAACACAGACATCAGATTTGCTGTTTTATTATCATAAAATTCACTGTCCGGTTCTGCTTTTTGAATGATCAGTCTCTCATACAGTTCCTCTACCCCGCCTCTGACATAATCATGAAACATGGACTGATAAGCCTGAAATTCTTCCTCCGTCTCCGCACCCCGGAATGCTTTTTTTACTGCTTCCTCAGCCGGCATGCTTTCTTTCGCATCCAGCATGATCATCATCTGCATAATAAAATCTAATTCTTCTTTTGCATTGATGACCTGCTCGGCTAAAATGCTCTTTGTCCCAAACGGCGAGAAATCTTCCTTTGCTTTACGGTCTACGCGAAATCCCACCACTGCTGCCACCATATACAGATCGATCAGTCTCCGGAAACAGGTATGCTCATAGTCACCTTTTACCCACAATTCACCTGCCATCCTGGCATGCTTTCCATGAAATTCAAACTCCTTCTTAAAAAATTCATAATTCCCCATCTTTTGTATCCCCTTCCGCTACTGATCAGATTCTACTTTCCGTATGGACGCATATGCCTCGTCAGCTGCTTTTTCAATATGATAGGATGCACCGACATATTCATCGAGTCCTGTGTACTTCCAGTCCTTGTCCAGCATAAAAATAATTACCTGTTCTGATACTTCCGGCAAAACTTTTGCAATCAGACTGATATTTTTATCCCCCAGTTTAGAGAACGGTCCGTCTAAAACAATCGGCAGTGTATCTCCTCCACTTTCCACTCCAAGATGCTCAGCCTTTTTATTTCTGCTGTATTCCATGATTGTAACGATAAATGCAAAATTGCGTGCGATTTTTTCGCCCTCTGACAGATTCTTCTCTTCGCGGAAACCCAAATCCGTCTGATATAACATCTGGATCTCATAATTTTCCGTCAACTGTATTCTTTTATCTTTCGCATTGAACATACGCTCAAAATTTTTTTGGATCTGTCCGTTTAATTCCAGAAATGTCTTATTCTTTTTTACCTCAAAATCATTTTTTAATCTTGTATATAATGCTTCTGCCAAATCTACACGCTCTCGCCATTTTTTATTTTCTTCGCTCTTGACCTCCTGGCTCTTCATCTCCGCTTCGATCCGTTCAATCTGCCGCTCAAAGTTTATAATCTGTCCCTGCAGTGTTCCCTTTTCCACCCCTAATTTACTGTTTTCACTCTGATAATATTTCAGCATTTTTCTTTTTTCAGCAAAGTCTGTCTGCCTGTCCATCTGCTGTTCCATCCCGGCTAACTGATTACAGGTTTCCTCGTAAGCCCGGATGCTCTGATCCACATTTTGCGCATCTTCTCTTAAATCATCATAAACAGAATTGCTTTGCCGGTTCCAGCGCTGTCCTGTCCGTTCAAACTCACCCAGCAATGAACCAATATCTGCCGGCGGAAGAAAATTTCTCTGTTCCATCAGACTTTCTAATTCCTTAGACTCCGGTAATATTGGAGTTCCACAGATACATCTGCCTGTTTTTATAATATAGTCAATACTTGCCTGATGCATATGCGGTATGTCACGCCGCTCTCCTGCAACAGATTTTACCATTTTCACAGATGCCTCTATCATCGGTTTCGCAAACAACATATAAGCTTTATCACTGAATAAATTTACCAGACTTTTATATGCAGCAACTCCTCTTTCCGCCTGCGTTCTTCTTACTACTAATAACTGGTTATATTTTGCCTGCAAAATTTCCGTATTCTTATTTTCAAGAAGATACTGCTGCACCTCCTCTATTTTTTCATTATTGTTTTGTATATTGATTTCGATATTTTTTATCTTATCTTTACACTGCTCTATCTCATGTTCCATGCGATTCCGGTCTTTTTCCAGATTATCATACATATTACCAGAACCTGATATCTTTCCTTTGAACTTTTTAATAACGGAATGACTTCCCATATCCTTCAAATGCCAGATTGCAGCCTGATACGCAGATAATCCGGTCAGTGTATGTACAGACTCTTTGATATTTTCACGCACACCGTTAACAGTTACATCATTCCATCTCTCTCCATCAAACAAAAAATAATGTGACAGATTTTTGGGAAATAATTCACGGATTACCTCTTCTATTTTTTCCGTTTCCACAGAAATACCGGCATTTGGATCATCCTTTTCTGATATTTCCAGTGAAACTTTCTTATAAAATTCTTTTGCGATCAACTGTGGATATGCACGCGTATAATGGATTTCACGCTTGATCCGGTATCTTTTTTCATCATCAACAGCAACCAGTTCCACCGTAACATCCGCTTTACTGTTCGCATCCATCATTGCCAGAATATCATTGTTTAACAGCTGGTAGTCTTCCTGCTGCTTTCCGCGTTCTGTCAATACCGCACCATAAAGCACCCAGCGAAATGCCTGTGCAATTGTTGTCTTGCCAACCGTATTATCTCCCAGCACGACAGTAACATTTCTTTTTTCATCGCAGCTGAACTCGATTACATTCTGCCCCTTATACCTCATAAAATTATTCATTGTAATGCTCTGGAATTTCATGCTATTCTCCCCCTAAGTCTGCTACACTGACATCTTCGCATAATCAACTATGATCTTTGCAAGTTCCTCAGCCATCCTCTGATCTGTTTTTGCCTTGCTCCGCAAATTTTTACGCTCCACATGAAGAACCTCAAAAATCATATTCCGCATTACTTTTTCACTGACCTCTTTCATAAAATACCTCCATCCTGCATTGTTCTTTCGTAAAACAATATCTTTATCTGCACTTTCCAAGCCGTATTTAACTTAATAAAGTACTGATCCGCTCCCTGATATCCCCCTTCAGGAAATCATACCGTTCCCTTAAAATCTGTTTTACCTGATCTTGTGGTATATCCGAATTTGTATAAGCCGTAATATGCAGTTTTGCTTTTGCTTCCGCGTTGATCTTCTGTACATAATCTTTTAAGGATTCATCGGATATTTCCTTATTTGCTTTTTTCGTTATGTACACAAAATTTAAAGGCGAGTTGCAGATATTTTTTTCATCATCACGAAGTTTTTTCGTAGATTCCCCTACCTTTTTTACTGTTCCAAGCGGTATAATATGATGTGCCTCAAATCTTTCTGTTTCATCGGAATATGCACTTAAAATTTTATTTTCGTCAAACATATCCTTATATGTCTTTGACAGCAGATACTGACACATAAACATGCGCATCACTTTTTTCGGGATACGGTCTTCATCCGCCTTTTCCATCAGTAAAAACTTTTCATCCGAAAAATTCTGTGCTTCCAACACATAATTTTTGATATTTGCAATCCAGTCAACATTCTCTTTTCGGCTGGATGCCTGCATTGTCTTTACCATGGTCTGAAGATGCGCGATCATCTTTATATTCTGATCTTTATCATACTCGCCGGAAAATAATGATGACCAATACCACGCTTCTAAAATATCGTGAACAGTTTTATCGTTAAACCACTCATCCTTTAAAAATATAACTGCCACTAAGACAATCATCAAAGAATAATTTATTTCCTGGATATTCCGGATTCCGCATCTGCTCTGAAAGAAAAACATTACCCTGTCTATGGCATCACAAACCTTTTTCGCATTATCATTAATATCCGTTGGTGCTAACATCAGAATCTGCTTCTTCTTTATATAATCTAATTTGAATTTATCCGGTTCAAATAACTTGTTATTGCAATACAGACACAGCACATCTAAAAAAACATCAATATACTTTCCTGCTATGTCATTCTTTTCCTCGTTATAACATCCCGTACTGATGGATGCATTGTATTGATTATTTTGTATTTTTTTCCCAATCAAGGGAACAATCTGATCCGGTAAGACCTGTTTGTCATAACTTTTTTCTTCCTGAATATACCTGACCAGACGACGATAAAAATTATCTGTACTTACTTTTGCAACTCTCGCCATAACCAGATCAAAAGTATTTAAACTGATTCCTCCACGATTTAAATTCTCATAGATATCGATCGCCCTGTCACGCTGTTCCCCCGATACCTCAATCTTATTCAACTCCATATTCTTTACACAGGAATCCAGATAATTTGTCAGACAGACTTTCCACACCATTTGTTTTTCTTGCACTTTTTCACCGAACTTAGAATGATCTTCTTTTATTTCATTACAGTTTTCATCATTTCCAAAAATCTCTGCTATAAAATCATTCTTATTTTCATCCGACAAATCTGTAAAATGCTGTCTGATCTCATCTCCGATTTTACCTGCAATATCAGAGGTGATCGTATTATAGCGCAGCATTATCTGCGCCTTTTTTATATTTTCCGGTGCCACCATCAAATACAGCGGTACTAAATATCCATCCTCATTTGTCAGGCAAAAATCATCCAGACGGGTCGACAAAGACTGCTGTGGATTATACGGCTCTCCATCCTGATTAAAAAATGCGGCACATTTAATAAACGGTAAAATATCCGCTGTCAGAAAATCCGGTTCCGCAGAATCTGATATGGGAAAAGTCAAATTATGGACTCCAAACAGATCTGCCTCTTCTTTACAGTTCTCCCACTTTGGAATTCTTAAAAAAAATCTTCGCTGTAATGCCCGTGAACTCAATTTTGAAAACATTTTACATTTTTCATAAATCACATTTGAAAAAACATTCGTAAGCGCTGTCATACGCTGCTGTCCATCCAGTAGAAATTCGACTTCACCATCCTGGCTTTGATATGTATTTTTTTCTTTCATACCGATTGACTTCGATGCATACTCATCCGGCTTTGATTTCAACAGTAAAATACTCCCTATCGGCATTTTTGCCAGAACTGATGCTACGATCTTTCTCTGTTCTTCATCCTTCCAGACAAATCCTCTCTGAAAATCCGGCAGCAGCATTTTATCCTCTGCAATTTTTCTGACAATCTCTCCAAAATCCAAACGTTGATTTTCCATTTTTCCTTCACCCTTCTGCAATTTCTTCTATCGCATTGATTAATATTTCCAACTCACTCTGCTTTGTAAAACGTCCGATCCCCACCCGGATCACGCCGCCATATTTTTCATCTTTTAAATATTTATGGATCAGCGGTACACATTGATACCCTGTTCTGACCGCTATATGATAATCTTCATCGAGCAGCATCCCCACTTCATCCGCACGGTAACCCTCTATGGAAAAAGAAACAATTCCGGTTCGTTTCATTTCATCCCAAGGCAGATACAGTAAAACTCCGTCTATTCTTTTTAGCTTTTCAATCAGATATTCTGCAAATTTTCTTTCTTGTGAAAGTTGCCTTTCCATGTCACAGCACGCTTCTAAGGCTGCATGTAATCCTGCAATCGCAACTATATTGGGGCTTCCCGGTTCTAAGATTCCCGGCATTTGTCCTGGCATATCAAGGTTTAAGGAATCACTGCCTGTTCCACCCACAAGAAACGGTTTTAAAGAAATATCCCCCTCACTGATAAATCCTCCAACTCCAAACGGACCATAGAGTGTTTTATGCCCCGCAAAAACATAAAAATCGATTCCACTCTCTTTCAATTTTACCGGCACAAGCCCAAGCGCCTGTGAACCATCCACCGCCACAACTGCTCCATATTGTTTTGCTGACTCTGCCACCTCATTGATTGGCAGAATGTAACCTGTCACATTGCTGACATGACTCATAACAACGACTGTTGGATGTTCTCTGGTGAACTGAAACCTGATCTGTGACAAATCTAATTCTAACGACTCCCTGTTTAATGCAAGTTCGATAATTTTAAATCCATATTGTTTCTGGTAATGATACAACACTCTCATCATTGCATTGTGCTCAAAAGGTGAAACATATACGATATCCGTCTGTTTCCATTCGAGTCCCCCTAAAATCACGTTACATGCAAGCGTAGCAGAGGCTGTAAACACAACCTCTGCTACATCATCTGCTCCTGCAAGTTCTTTGATCTGTTTTCTTGTACTCTCAATCAACCCGGATGCCTGCCGCGCCAGCGCATAAGAACCCCTGCCTGCATTGACAGCACCGGTCCGCGCAATTTCATCCATTGCCTGATATACACATTCTGGTTTTGGAAATGTCGTCGCTGCATTATCAAGATAAATTTCTTCCATAACCAATCTCCTCTTCTCTTACTGTAATAATCCCTCTAAAGTCTGCACCAGCACTGCAACCTTCTGATTTGTTTCGAGCGTATTCCCAAAGTCCTCCAATGCCTCTTCTAACATATTCTTTAAGTAAAGGCTCGTTGTATCCGAAATATCCGCATTATAATACTTTTCTATGGCATTTCCATTCTGGTCTGTCAACAGGATACGACTGCTGCCACCTGCATCTTTACCATGTTCCTCAAGTTTTTCAACTTCAGCTTTTACCGCGTGCAATTTCTCCTGAAATTCTACAAAGTTTGTATCATTCCAGTCCTCTAAATATACCCCTGATAAAATATAAGACAACGCTGATACAATTTCTCCCTCATCATTGGTAGAAAGTTTCTCTAAATAATTCAAAAATTCACTCTCTGCCGTTGCCAGTACATGATTTCTTGATGAATAATTCTGTGCCAGATACCATTCGTGTAAACATGCTTTCAGACTCACATTCTGCGTTTTTCCAAATTCGCGCTTTATGTTTCCTGCGACCTGTTTTTTTAATGTAATAAATACATCATCTAATATTTTTTTACTTTCTTTTAAATCCTGTGCCGTTTGCTCAAAACCAGGTTCTCCATAGCATGCCGGAATTTTTTCAAATAACAATTCTCTTGGATTGATTTCTGCTCTTCTCAACAGATTCCTAAGTTTCTTTATCGATCCACTTTGATTTTCCGGAAGATTTAGTGTTATCATCGTGTACTGGGGAAGTGACCGATACCATTTCTGCATGCAGGCAGCAATCTGTGCGAATCTGCTCTGTCCGGAAAACTTCTCCGTATCACATTCAAAAATCTTTTCCAATTTTTTTAAATATTTTTCTTTTTCAACGGTTTCCAGCTCCAGATACAATGCATAGTTTTCTGGAAAATCATTCACATGATTCAGGTTATCCGAAGTAATTTCCAGCTCTTTCTCCCCAATATAAATGACCGCTGTTCCTTCAATTTCAGATAATTTTTTTGCCAGAAACAATGGAATCACTCCTCGCCTTGCGCCAAAACATTTTCCCTGCAATCGCTGGTATAATATCTGAAAAGACTTTTTTTCACCTGCACATTCCGCAAAAAAACGATCTATCTCTAAACTAACTTTCTGACAGCCCTTATCCCCTCTGGTATGCACAAATGCAGCACGATATACCATAGCCTCCGGCATGGTTCCTTTTTGGTACACAGACAGATCCTCATGCCCTAACATTTTATCGATCACCTGATTGCGCGCTCTTAAATACTGCTTGCCGATGTGTTCAATATTTAACAGTTCATGGTTTACACGCGGCGCGTAGCCATAATATTCTCTGCAGACATCACTTAATATCTGATTAAATTCTGCGGCCGTTGTACACTTTTCTTTTTTCTTTTGCGTCTGGAGAACTATTACCTTTCCGCTCTCCGGCAGATAATGCTCTTCCAGATAGATATTAATTTCAAACCGGATATCCTCAGCACATAATTCAAGTTCCTGCAGCAGCACTTCATTTTCTTCAATAAAGCGTTTGTCCCCTTTTAACGTCATAACCGCCTGATAGCGAAGTAATAATTCCTCTTTGTCAAAACGTTGGTCGGACACTAACACAAGAATTCTTTTATCCGCCAGTTTATCTAACTGCTTTTGTATCTCATCTGTTTGGGGTTTTTCTTTTTCCGGCATCACTATAATTTTTCCGTCTGAAAACTTTTCATCAAACAGATATCTTGTATTTTCCAGGGCAAAAAACTCTTCTGAAAACATATACTCATACTGAAAATAGCGTGTCATCGCATATTCCTGATTATACTGCTTTGGCAGTTCATACTCTGTGTCTGCAGCCTCTGACAGAATCTGGCAAAAATTACAGTGCCCTTTTTGCTCATCCATCTTCTTCGTGATTTCTTTTTCCACATCAACGCCTGCATTGCTGCGGAATGCATATACTCCGACACTGCTGCGGAACATTAAAATCCCATCTTTTTTTAATTTTTCCATTGCAGGACGATACTTCTTTTCCGGGTCCATCCCTAATGCAAGACAGATTGCCTGATCCTGTGCAGGAAGTTCATCCTCTCTATGTAACATACGGATTACTGCGATTGCTTTTATGACAGCTTTCTCATCTTCCGTTTCCGCTTTTCCCAGCGCATACTCTGCCTTCAGCCACTCTGAATGGATCATCGGTACATCTTCGGTTTCACGGAACATTGATTTAAAATAATCATAAATTTTATCAACGCCTACCCAGTTTTCTTCATTCCGCTCTAACAGCCATGATAAACTTCCCTGTCCATCATCTGCTAAAAATGTAAATATTGTTCTCTCATTCTGTGCAACACGTTCACTGATATGAAGTAATGCATACGCAGCAAGCGGTGTCAGCGGGAAACATCCTTTGGCAACGATCCGTTCAAAGTCCTGCTCTGAAAATAATTTCTGAAAACATGGAAGCTGATAGGATAACTTCTGGAGCTTCCCCTGCTCATTTTTCACAATCTCTTTTTCATATTGTTTCGAAAACGCAGGTTCTTCCTTCCGGATTGAATTGGCGATCAATTCATAATTATTTTGTGCGGATACGACGAAAGATATCTCTGAAATTCTTCCTTCTACTCCGCGAAACGCATTTTTCATGGAAGTGTCTATACTCCTGGTATACTCATGAATACTTTTATGTGCCACCATTGTAAAAAATAATTTCTGATCGGAACTTTCCGCCAATTCGCACATATCCTGCAGCGTTTTCATATCCTCTGCAAAACCGGATTTCTCATGTCCTTCTATATATTTACTGAATTCATCAAAAATAATAAAGATGCCCTCATAACCACATTCTTCTGTCAGACTTCTTATAATCTGCTGATATGACCGTATGGTCTCAGACTGCATCAATGGCATAAAAGTGCTTCCTGCCGTCAGCATCGGATATAATTCTTTAAATAATTCCAATGACTGTTTATGTTTTCTTTTCAGATTCTTTTTCAAATCCTGCACATCTGTCTGATGTTCCGTCAGATACTCACAAAATCTGGCATACACATCCGAATATTCCTTTTCCCACTTTTCAAGGATTCTAAGTGCTTCTGTGAATGCAGTCTCCGGTGCAATATCCGACAAACCATTTTTCTCTAATGCCTCGCGCAGTGCGAATAATAAAATCTGATTCATGGAAAACCCCGGTACAGAAGAAACCAATACCGGTAAATATTTTTTATTCTCCTTCCGGATCTGCGTGACTAAATCCGCTGTCTCCGGATCTGTGATCTTTATTTTTTCAAAAACACTCTGTGGCAGGTCACAGGAAAGAATTGAAAGCAATACCAGTAATAAATGGGATTTTCCCTTTCCATACGGACCGATTAAAACAGTTGCATGTTCTTTTGCCTCTCCCGTCACAGCTTTTAAATATCTGCGCAATATCAACATGGATGACCGTGTCGGTATATAATGTTCAATTCTTCCATGATCTCCTATATCAAGCTGCAAATTGACTGCTTTTTGGAAATTACGGTTGATATGTATTAAGTTTCTCCATTGTTCCATTCCGGCAACTCCTATATGTCTTTATCTTTCGTAATAATTTTTTACGATCATTTCTCCGGTCAATCCTTTTTCCCAATAAATCATATTAAGACCTGCAGTGCGGTTCATTACGATCTTATCTTTTTCCTCCAGACGCTCTAACATCTCTATCAATGCTGTACGTTTCAACTGCAGTATCTTTCCTGGACTGTCCATTTCTTTCCACAGATCATCCAGATAAACAGACGTACGTTTTTTTTCCTTATCTACCAATAAAAACCAGACAATATCCTCCGGTAATTTGTTCAGATCTGGCTGTTTTCTGTAGTAAATCCCCTCTGTATTTTTCAATAATCCTAACTTTCCAAATGGACTGGCGTTTTTTTCTTCGGGATTTGTCTCCTTTGCCGGCATATACATCCGTAAAATTGCATCACAATCTGCATAGACAGAACTCTGCGCAACCTGCACTTCATCGTCTAAATCACTGAGTAATGTCTCCATCTCATCATATAGCTGCTGTTTTTTAAATTCCTCATAAGAAACTTCATTAAAAAATAAATTCCATGCCGTTGCCAGTTCCCGGTTTTTTGCAATTTTGCAATGTATCAGCCATAATGTAAAATAATCTTCCACGCATGGATCATGTGCAAGAATCAACTGACCAATCGCAGTGAGCATAACACCCGTTTTCGGAGAATCTGTAACCAGCTCTGCTGCCCTGAGCCAGTACCGGATTGCCTTTGCCATATTCGGTCCCACTCCAAGTGCATCTGCTCCATAATTTTCTGAAAAAACTTTCGGATTACGGTCTACTTCATATAAACCCTTATTCAGCCATCCTTCACGAAGGATAAAACTTTCATGCCCTTTAAAACGGTATTTATTTTTTCCCATTATTCTTTATCCTCCGTCCGCTGTCTTTTGATTGCCAGAACCTTTCTCATATAGCATCCAGCCGTAAAATGGTTCACACATTCGCCACAGCGTTTACATTGTTCGTCTGAAATATGGTACTCAATCTCCCCATCTTTATTTTCCCTGATAGAAAGCGCATTAAATCTGCACACACTCTCACAGGCCAGACATCCCATACACATCTGATATTTTGTGAGCTGACATTTTATTCTTTCTTCCGCCGTTTTCAAATCTTTCGCACCGGCTATTTCTGTTTTTAAAATGGTAACTCTCAAATTGGTTGTTCCAATCCGCCCCTGCAGTTTCAAAACGATCTGCTCTCTTTTATCAAGTACAAAAACCTCTCCCAGCCTTGTATTTCCCATATCAAAATTCAGATACCCGAATGGACGGAATAGTTCATACAACTGTTCTGAAATTGGACGCTGTAATTCATAATTGAACGAATTTTCCTCCGTGGCACATGGTGTGAATGACACAACGGATTTCTGTGCATACGCAACACCATTTCCCCCCTGTCTTGCCTTCCAATACCCATCATCCACATAAACCTCAGCATCTTCTTTTCCAATGCTTGTTGCAAAATCAATCAGCATCTCTCTAAAATGCTTTGACTGCTCATGCATATGTACCTTAGATAAAAATTCAGACCAGCCACTGTTGTTCGGACAGCACCAACATCCAACCCTCGCATAGCCAAGACGGTATGCATCGTTAAAATCAATTCCTGTTGTAAGAATATATAACCAGATGTCAAAATCCATCCAGTCGATAATGGGTGATATGATCCTCTGTTTTGTGATCTTCGGACTGTCAGACTCACGCTCATACTTGCTCCTGCTTACTGACTCACTACGCCGGATCCCATAAAAAGTCAATATCTGCTTTTTGTCCCTGTATAACGAACGAATTTTTTTCTGTATGGTTCCCGTTTTAAAAACAGTACAGCACCAACGCATCACACGACTCGGCGGACCGATCAGTTTGCACAGTTCCTCAAAATCTTTTTCCTTATTGCGTGCAGAGATCACAGGTGTTTTAGGATGATTTTTCTTAAATCTTTCCACATAGGTATAGGTAAATGGAAACTCCAACGTTGTATCCCCGAAAATATGCATGATCTGAGGTGTGCTCAATGCACGTAATACCAGATTCGAAGTCACTGTAGAATCTTTGCCTCCACTGAATGAAACAAACATATCCATTGCACCAAACTCACCCACTGCTTTTCGTATATAATTTCCTGCCTCCTGCGTGATATACTCATACCGTTCTTTATTTGCCTCAATAAAGCGTCCCGTCATCTCATCAAAATAACAATAGGTATTCTGTGTACTATATTTTTCATATTGTCTGCGGACTTCATCTGCATTGCTCTTTTTCAGTTCTTTTACAGAAAAAGCAATCTTTTTTCCGTCCACAAAATAATGGTTTCCCGTTCCATTCCAGACTGATTTTTTCAAAAATTCAAATGGCTTTTGCAAGATAATTTCGATTAAAAGTCTTTCCTCTGGAAATACAGGCCGGACGTCCGTTGTAAGCTTTTTTGCCTCCATCCCGCATCTGCTGCATCTGTTACCATACAGTGGAACATTACATTGTCTGCACCAGTATATCGTAGACTGCACGTCTGCCCTGCCTCCACAGCACTGACATGTACTTGTCTCGCATACGGTTCCAAAACATGGCTGTTTTTCTGTTGTTTTTTCATTTCTATTGTGGCAAATATATGTTATCATGTATCTTTCTTTATAAGTAGAATTTATATAGGTAATTTTCTTAGAATTTAAGAATATATAATGACATTATATTCTTAGTTTAAGAGAATTTCAATCAGATATTATCCAGAAAAGAAAGATTTTATAATTTCAGGCAAAATAAGTAAAAATGCAAAACTGTAAATATATCAAAAAAAAGCCTTGAACTTCCGTTCAAGGCTTCTTCCAAGCAGGGGATGAGAGAATCGAACTCCCACCAAAGGTTTTGGAGACCCCTATCATACCATTTGACCAATCCCCTATATATAAAATGACGTATCAGATACGTCATTTATTTTACTTTTTTCTTATGCAAAAATCAATAGGACTTTTGCCCTATTTCTGATACCTTCAAAACTTCATACAGATTTCCGATTTTATTTGGTCAAGCCCTCGATCGATTAGTAACAGTCAGCTCCACATGTTACCATGC
>OGIQ01000168.1_pt1 | contig 29556 bp, 36 predicted proteins | sample 1571811 | NCBI WGS metagenome assembly OGIQ01 (sample SAMEA2582103, study PRJEB24529) | metagenome | biome: Human gut stool | place: China | collected 2011
CGGCGTTAGCCTGTTTGTTTGTACGTACTTTGTTACTTAAGTCCTTAGTAAGGTATTTATTTAGTAGTGTGCGATTTTCCAAGATAGGTTTTTCCAAGATAGGTTTTTCCAAGATAGGAAAATCGCATTTAGGTTCCTGGGCATCGACAGGGTCATCATGCAGAATCCATACTGGCGCGCCGAATCTGCCTTTCTTATCACGCAATCTTGTCCGCTCAAGGTAGCCGTATTTTGCCAATTCTTCCAAGCCGCTATCTAGAGAATGGATACCGTCTTTGGCATGCTTGGCTACTTCTTTAGCATAGAAGTCCCAATCATCAGGCATTGACCAGAGATAGTTGAAGATTCCACGTGCTTTCCATGTCAGGCGCTCGTCACGGATTATTGTGTTGCTGGTGGTGGTAAACCCTTTGCTGTACTCCTTTCTGATTCTGACCATCTTTCTCGCCTCCTTATGAGATCTCGATGCTGCTAACCTCTGTAAATCCTGCCAGCTGTTTGTCCTGCCGACAGTATTCGCACTTACCGCACGCCTTAGGTGGCTCCTCACCCATCAACACACGCCAGAAATGATCTTGTTCATTGCTGATCTTCTCCAGAGCTTCCTGCATCAGAAACTTGCCATCGCCATCAAAGCTGATTGCGATCTTGTCTGGTGGCACCTGTTTTGATACGCCAAAGATATATGGTTGGCAGTCAATACCAAACGTCTGCTTAATCAATTCCTGATAGATGGCCATCTGCATGTGATAGCCACGATCCTCGACAAAATTGGTTTTCTGCCGCAGTTCTGGGTTCCAGTGTCCTTTGTGGAAGTCATCGACTGTCTTCAGATCGCAGAAGTACCCACGATCAAGACAGAGACTGTCGATCTTACCTTTCCACTGGTGGCCGAACAGCTCACCAGTGACAATGACCTCTTTATCGCCTGGCGCGTAAACGTAATTGAAGAAATCGTCCTCGCTAAGTGCTTCGATCATCTTGTCAGCGATCTTATAGTCGGCTCGCAGATGGCCGTCGGGTTCCTTCTTGTTGGGATTGGTCATCATAGCTTTATGGTTGGCGCTGATAAAGTCCTCGTGCGCTTGTTCCGACTCAAAGTAAGAATGTACGTAGTTTCCAATCAGCAACGCCTTAGGATCACTGGTTGGCTCCCAGTCGCCTTTCAGCTTGGCCAGAGTAGCCGCCTCACACTGCTCAAAATCCTTGAACACTGAGAACGACATATACTGGAAGTCAGTGTCATGACTGTAATAGTTACTTTTCGTCAGCTTGATCGTCTTCGATGTAGTCAAAGATGTCGGTTTGGCCATCTGCTTCTTGGTTGCCATCTTTCTCGCTTTCCTTTACTGGTTCTTGTTCTGGTACTTTCTCAGCGGCTTGTTTTTCTTCTTCGTGGATTTGTGCCTGCTCCTTCTTAAACCCCTGTACGAGCTTATCTGCGGTAGATTTTGGGGTTTCTGGCGTTACATCTTTACGCTCAGGCTCATCTTCATATTCATTGGCAGTAACCGTGTTGATTGAGCCGGTCAGCAGATCGCTGTCGTCCGACGTATTGATGTACATCTTGGCAGCTCGATTAATGACTGTCCGTTTGGCCATCTCATCCCCGAACTTCTGCTGTACGTTGTGCTGACGTGATTGTCCCCAGCTCGTCTGAATCTGCTTCTGTGTCATGACAGTGTAGTCAACCCGACCGTCTGCCAACTCGATAAAGGCAAATGCGCCTTTGATTGGTTTGTCGAGATTTTCAAACTTTGGCACGAACTTGGTAACCTTGATTCGGCCAAGCTCATCAGCACCAATAGCGAATTCATCGCCTTGATGCACTACTTGGGCATCGATATCTTTGACGCTAGACAGACGCTTGACTGCGGCAATCGTACCGAAGTATGACCGTTGTAATTGAACTTCATTACCGTACACAATGAAATAGCATTGCGTCTTGGCGGGGCTAAGCCCTTGTGTCACCATATCAAGCAACGCGTTTGCAATTGATGCCCGTGTGCAGACTTGCAACGCTGGTCGATTAGACCGGTCTTTGGTCTGCTGCAACTTAAACCAAGCTGCCTTCAAGGCGTTCTGCGGGTTATAGTCCTTTGGCAAAGCCAAGCCATCGTCTTGTAGCTGACTAATGCGATTCGATACCTGATCCGTGATATCCTTCTGCATTACTGCCATTTGGTTAGATTGATTAGTCATTGTTGTCTTCCTTTCGTTCGTGTACATCGTTTCGTGCAGCAATCAACGGCAACTGTGCCAGCTCAAGCTCGCTGATTGCAATTGACAGATCTGCGATGATCTGGTCATCATCGTGTTGCCCACTCAGTGCCTTGAGCATGGCACGTGTGGCTCTATCCACGCCTTTGAACGCCGTTGCTACGGCTTCTTTTTCATTTGGTGTCAACATGCTATAATTACCTCTGATTAAATATTTTTATTTATGCGTAACTAGTGGCGGCTAGTTGCGCTTTTTTGTTCTCCTAAAACCTCTGCCATCGTGTCAGTCCCAAAGAGCTTGACTGCCAGCTTTGAGTGGATAAATGGGCTCCAGAGTGCCTCAAAGCTGACTAAGGTAGTCAGCGCAAATGCCGTTGTTGTGAATCCGTCTACCCAGCACCAGATGGCTAGATAGACAAGTACAAACCAGTTAATTCGGGTAACGTTGTTCATAGCGCTTCACCTCTTTCTCTAGTTTCGTAATGCGATTAGCTAAGATGCTGTGGTCTACTAGCAACAATGCCACCAGCAAAATACCGAAAATCGGTCCAAATAAGTCCATGCTGCTCCTCCTAAATCTTTGCGCTCCAGTCAATTTCACGCTTGTGTGCTTCTATCCATCGAGAAGCTTCGTACTCAAAAATGATTGACTTCTTAACCCCTGACGTTGCATGCGGTGCGATTACCCAACCGCCGTTTGCAAAATCTGTTTCCGGGAACTTGTCGAAGATGTATAGCCGCACCCAAGGGGCACTCTTACCACCGCAATACTTACGGCGGAATTCATTAATATCAATCGTTCTGCCAATCGCGTCTTCTTTAGGAATTAGCCCTAAACTATCAACCGCCTCTAAGACGGCTGAATTAATTGCTTTGTCGTCAATTAATAGTTCCATCTACCCATCTCCTTTCCAGTTGTATACTTGATTCATCTCCTGATGAGAGGAGGTGAGAATATGACTGACAACGAGCAACGAGCTCATGACTTAGCAATGCTGCTGCTGAGTCATGGCGTTAACCATCTAAGCGCTGATGGTCAAGCTTTCTCATTTGAACGTTGGGAAAAAGCTTTGGCCGGCGACCAAGAATCGTGTGATTTGCTGACTAACGATTATTGGCGCGCTTATAATGGCTTCTTGTCATCACTTGAACGCACTAAACGTTAGGCCGTTCAATCTTTCCTGTTAGACGGTCATATCGAGGGCTATCTAGCAAGGTGCATTCAACATGAATGTCGCCATATGATTCGAGAGGTGCTAGTTTATCTAGTGCCTCTCTTAATTTGTCAGCATTCTCAGCAGAAATGTGTACTTTGATTTTCATTTCTATTCCTCCTACAGCCCAAGATCGTTATCGTCGTCAACGATCTCTTTCTTGTGTTCCTGGAATTTTTCAATTGTCTTCTCGTTGTAGTAGTAGCGATCTCCACTCCAGTAACCATATTGGCTACGATGACCTTTAGGAGCCTTAAGCCCTAAGATCTGTCCCCAGCAACGAACTCGCAGCCTTTTTTCGTCAGCAGGTAGCAGGGACGCTCTTGATTATTTGGATCAATATAGCTTGATTCGATGAAGAATTGAGCCGAATCCAATTTTGGATTGGGCTCCAAAACGTTGATATAGTCGTGGATATCACGCATTAGATGCACATGACTTTTGCCAATCATCTTGGCAACATCCCGACTATCGATCACTCGTTGTTTGGACCCATCAACATAGCGAATCACTGATTCTTTATTTACGTTTTGCATTATGTTTCCTCCGTGCTACGGTTAAACCGTGTTTTTTGTTTAAAAAATAATATCGGAAAATCCGATATTTAGAATTTTTTCAATTTTTCGAATCTGCAAAGCATTAGGATACGTCATCCCACGCTCCCATTTGCTCCAGGCGGCAGGTGATACTCCTACCTTTTTAGCAGCCTCTTTCTGCGTTAATTTGGCATTAACGCGTGCAGCTCTCAGTGTCATCGCCAACTTATTATCTATGCTCCTTTCTTGTTAAGGCCTTGATCAACCTTACGAATCATATATTAACACGGTTTAACCGTGTTAGCAATACTTTTTATCATTTTATTTTACTTTTCTTATTAAAATTCAACAAAAACACGGTTTAACTAGTTATAATTAGCCTAAAAAGGTGGTTATGAATATGACTAATAATGCTAATTATAATAAGCAGATTATGGCCGAACACATTAAGGAAAAATTAAACCAGAATGGCATGACCGCTAAAGAATTTTCCGAGAAATTAGGTTTTAAATACACTACTGTCCTAGATTGGATTCATGCAAAAACATATCCTCGCATAGATAAAATTGAAAAAATGGCTAATTTCTTTGGCGTTGACAAAGCGGATTTAATAGAACCTCACCGCGACACCAAGGAAGACGATCTCAAGACCGCAGATCTCGCTGATGATGACACCATCTTCACCTTTGAAGGCAAGCCTATCCCTGAGCAGGATCTGGAATACATGAAACGGCTGCTGCGCGGTGGGAGAAAATAAAAAACGCCCACTGAATTGTGAGCGTAAAAATACTAGCAATGTTAGACAAGTTTATTTATGTCATGACGAGCTCGTGGAGCGCTAATTGCTTGAGTCATCAGATAGTTCAATTCGTCTTCTTTAATGGTCAGCGCTTTAATTCTGGCATCTTCAAACTTCATATTAGTTTGAGCTTGCAATAGCGTTGTCGTTAAATTTAATGTTTGCCAATAATCCAGCTTGCTAATAAAGGAGTGACAAATATCTTCTGGAGCTTTTTTAAACATGCAATATGGCCTCCCTACATGACACATGCAACGGTAATCCTAACCTTTATTTGGGGGTTACTAGAAGCAATGCAATCTTTTACCACGTGGTTAAATAAGATTTCAGTATATATTTTCATCGGATATTTAGTAACCATGACCGTTGTTTATATTGTATGCATTATAGCTTACTCTTACAAATTACAACAAATCATTAAGAAATTAGCAGACAACAATGACGGTTTAACTAACCAACATGAAATTGATTTGGCAGATAAACAGCAACTACTGCGAGAACTAGGAATAAATCAAAAGATCGTTGAAGTACTAATCACTGCTATTCCTAGTGAAAATTTAAATGAAGTTTCCCAAAGAATTGGTCTGATGAAAGAAGTGTATAACATTGACGAAAGAAATGAAGATAGCAAAGATAATTAGCACTAAACAAATCGTTGTTAATGCCGGTTCAAATGATGGCTTAGAGGTTGGCGATAAGCTAGAAATAATTGATAAATTCGGTGATGAACCAATTGTCGATCCTGATACAGGCGAAAGCTTAGGGACCTTGGATTTAATCAAAGGAAACGTAATTGTAAGCAAAGTTTATCCTCACATGGCAATAGCAGATTCACCAAAAGTGTCGCCCCTTTTACAAGCTATGCGTCCTGATCTATTGTCTTCCCCGCTATACGGTAGCTCTTACCAAGAAGACTTGAACGTTGACCCATCACAAATCACTGGTGGCTTGCCTGAAGCTGGCGACCAGCAGATTCGTATTGGAGACATCGTGATTAAAAGATAAGGGCTAAGGTAGGCAATCGCTAATACTTCATCAGAATCGAGGTGGCAATTTTGACTGAGATCAGCAACTATTTGGAAAAAGTAGCTTTCAACCACAACATTAATGTTATCTGGACTGACAAACTGGCTCCTGAAACCCCGCCAGGCTGTTCACTCCATTATCGCAATATAGTTATGAATCTTAACTGGCATCACCCCGCTGAAATTTCGTTTCAACTTGCTCACGAAATTTCACACATCTTAAATGGTGATGAAACCGACATTTGCTTCTACCACGCTACTTTTACTGGCAAACATTCCGTTGAATATAAAGCAAACACTGGTGCCGTTAAGCTTATGGTTCCTTTTTATTGCCAAGGCGTGCCAAAAGAAACCATAAACGTATACGATTTTATGGAATCATATGAAGTGCCAAGCTACCTTGACAATATAGTCAGGGAAGAAGTGCACAACTATTATATTTCAAACAGATACTAATAATACGTCCAAGCGTGATCGACGTTAAAAGCTAAGCCTTGTTGAACATCATTCAATGAAAAGAGGTCCCTATGATGACGAAAGATATATTTGATCCAGATATACAAGATGCGCCTGTATATCCTGTATCCTTTATGATTCAAAACCAAGAACATTTAAATGAATACCCAACGTATGATTTCGCAGATCCGCAGATAGAATTGACAAAAGATGGCAATATTGATTTCCAACTCTTTTGCACTATTTTCTTAGATAAAGAATTTATTGAAAATTTTAAAAACGTGGACAACTTTATTTATCTCAATGTTCTGTCTACCAATGATCAACAACAAGAAATTTACTTAGTTCAGCAAAAAGGAGATTTCCCGTTAGACCAAGGAAATTTAATAACGTACTCATTCCATGTAGTTATCAATGAAGAAAATGTAAAAAAGTTTAAATTAAGCTATCTAAAGCTACAACTTGCTATAACCCAAAAACATGAAGGAGAAATGGGAATTTCGGAATCAATAAGATTGGGAAGATTTTTAAATACCGTTATCCCCATTAAAAAATAAATTATGGACGAACATAAAATCACTTATCTGAGCAAAGCGGAAGATACTAACAAAAAACCGGGTACATTAGTAGACACCTCTCTTCGTAAATATAATAATTATGGAGGAGGCGGTGGAAATATGGACAAGTACGTAACACATCAAGAATTGAATACTGCAACCGCAAAGATTAATGGACGCTTTGATATTATTGATGAAAAAATTGATAACCTATCTGATAAGTTCCCAATTGTGGTTGAGAACAAACTATTAAACGAACGAGAATATCAAAGACAGCTTCAAAAAGAAAACCGTCGTTTCTTCTGGGGTACCATCATCATCGGTGGAATTAGTGCATTAACTGGAATAATTTCTATAATTTATCGCTAATGTAGAAAAGCCCGGCACAGCGCCGAGCTTAATTTTTGCACAATTAACGAACGTACGTTTAAGAAAGGAAAATATTATCATGGCTTCAATCACAAAACGTAACGGAAAGTGGCAAGTTCGGGTTGCTTGGCGTGATACGCAAGGCAATTGGAAAAGTCGAAATAAAGGTGGCTTCCCAACTAAAACAGCCGCACGAAAGTGGGGTATTGAACAAGAGCAGCTATTAGCTAGTGGTCAAATTAATACTTCCAATCCCGAATGGCCGGCTTACTTTCTGGAATGGTTTAACACGTTTAAAAAAGACAAGATTTCAAAATCTACAGCTCGTTTGTACCTTAAAACGTCAGAACGAATTTCTGACTACTGGGGCCACGCTAAAATTAGCACGGTTAACCGCAGACAATACCAAGACTTTATGAATCAATTTGGCAAAACCCACGCTAAAGAAACAGTTCAAAAAACTAATTCAATTATTCGAGCGTGTGTTAAAGACGCTATTCTTGATGGCGTTATTGCCAAAGACTTTACCCAACGTGTGGAATTGATATGGTCTAGCGATGGTATCAAGGTTAAATATTTAAGTGTTCAGCAAATCAAACAATTAGTAGACTCACTTAAGGACGGTATTACGCCCAGAATGGTTAGCCGTTATATGATAATCACGGCAATTTTAACCGGTATGCGTTTAGGTGAGATTATGGCACTTAATTGGAATGACTTAAACGTTAACTTTAAAACCATACGAATTAATAAATCTTACGACTATGTAAACGGTGGCGAAATTAAAGCACCTAAAACAGAATCGTCTAATCGAACTATTAGGATTAATCAAGGGCTCGTTGATTTGCTGCTTGAGCTCAAAGCTAATAATCAAGACATGATTTTTAAAACTAAAGTTGGTACAATTCCGGGATCAACGGCAGTTAACAAAACCCTCAAGAAACATCTTGCCAGTTGTGGCATTGAACGCAATAATTTCCACTTCCATAGTTTGCGCCATTCTCACGTCGCCTTGTTATTGGACAAAGGTGTCGATCTATTTGCTATTAGTCAGCGACTAGGGCACTCTAACATGACAATTACGGCAAAAAAATACGCTTATCTCATTGACGAACATCGGGCAAGATCTAATGACCAAATTGCTCAAGTTCTCGATGAAATAAGCGGTAAAAATAACGAAAATAAAGTTGTCGTTGCACCATTGTTGCACAAACAAAAATAAAAAGCCTTTATTATAGGCTTTCTTTAGCTATATTTAAGGAGAGTACAGGATTTGAACCTGCGCGCCCGCTCAACACGGGTTCGCCGGATTTCGAGTCCGGTGCATTACCACTCTGCCAACTCTCCATAAGTCAACGCTAACTAGTATAGCGAATTTTTACAGATTTGACAAGAGTGATCAGTAATTATTTTTGAATTTCGGTAAGCCAATTCATAAAGCGCTCTTTTTGCGAGTTGGCGACCAGCCACCAGCAAAGCGCCAGCAACAAGCCAGCCCAGACGTCACTGGCATAGTGAACGTGCAGATAGACGCGCGAATACATAATCAGCAGGATCCAGCCGGCACCAAGCATCCCGCCAAGCAGTCGGCTCCAGTTTGACTTGAGGTGCGGCCAAAGCAAAGCCAAAATCGTTAGGACAAAAATTACGGTTGCAAAGGTATGGCCGCTGGGAAAGCTGTAGCCGCCGATCTTTTCTAATCGATGAGCGGGACGCGGCCGCATTACGCTGGTCTTAAAGAAAATCACCAGCAGATATCCTACAAACTGCATGGCACCATACCACATGCTGCTGCCAAGCTGTTTTTTCCACCATAAAATCAGCATCATCACCAGCGTTATCGGTCCTAAAAACTGGGGCGAGCCTAATGCGGTGATAAAAAGCATAATGCGAGTCTTCACGGCGGTAATCGGTAGCGTTAAAGCAAACCCAGCCTGGTCCATGACTTTGATCTGGGAATCATGACGCAAAACGGCAAACATGAAAGCCAGAAAAAACAAACCGCAGACAACACCAAAATCAATCCAACGCGACTTTTTCATAATCAAAATCCTCTCAAAACTTTGCATCTAAGATAATATTTTACTATTTTTTCATTCCTTTACCAATGCCTAATCCGCGCCAATTATTCCTCCTGATCGTAATTTTGCTAAGTCAACACCCGTTTGACCACCAAACTAAAAAACAGCCAGATTCGTCAAAGACGCGTCGACTGTTTTAAGATCTTATTACGCCTTTTCAACCAAACAGGCCACGCCCATGCCGCCGCCAATGCACAGACTGGCAATCCCGGTCTGGGCATCAAGATCCTGCATTTCATGAATCAGCGTTACCAAGATTCGTGCTCCAGAACAGCCCACCGGATGACCCAGCGCTAATGCACCGCCACGTGGGTTGACGCGCCGTTCGTCCAGTTTGAGTCGGCGCAGACAGGCAACTGATTGTGAGGCAAAAGCTTCGTTGATTTCATACAGATCAACATCTTCACGACTGATTCCTGTCTCGTTGAACAGTTTTTCAATTGCATAGGCCGGTCCCAATCCCATGTATGCCGGATCAATACCGACCAGGGTTGCCGCCTGCCACTCTGCTAACGGCTGCAGCCCATATTCCTTGACTGCCGATTCAGAAGCCAGCATGACGGCCGCCGCCCCATCGTTAAGTCCCGAGGCATTCCCAGCTGTAACCGTTCCCTCACTGGCAAAAGACGGCTTTAATTTCTGTAATGCTTCAATTGAGGTATCCGCGCGCGGTGCCTCATCATCTTTAACGATCATCGTACCTTTGCGAGTCTGAACCTCGACTGGGACGATTTCGCGATCAAAGGCATGATCTTTTTGTGCCGCCACTGCTTTTTGATGACTGCGCAAGGCAAATTCATCTTGAGCCTGACGACTGATTTGATCAAGTTCAGCCACGTTTTCCGCGGTAATTCCCATTGGATAGCCGTTTTCGACATCAATCAAGGCATCTTTTTGCAAGGCGTCAATCAGCTGACCATCACCAAAACGATAGCCGCCACGAGCCTGATTTAAGATATACGGTGCTCGCGACATGCTTTCCATCCCACCAGCAATCACAATGCGGGCCTGATTTGATTGAATCAGGCCGGCCGCCAGACTGACACTGGACAGACCTGAGCCGCAGACGTCATTAATCGTAATTGCGGGCGTGGCATAGTCTAGGCCTGCCTTGATCGCGGCCTGACGAGCTGGATTCTGGCCAGCACCGGCTTGAATCACGTTGCCCATTAAAACCTGATCAACGGCCTCTTTGGTTACGCCGCTGTCTTTGACGACGGCGGCAATTGCAGTTGCACCAAGCTCTACAGCAGAAACGCCAGCCAAAGACTTGCCAAATTTGCCGATTGGCGTTCGCCGAGCAGCAACGATATATGTTTTTTCCATCAAATTCCCCCACAGCATGAAATCTTGCAAACGTATCCTAGTTTATCGATTTTCACCGTTTAGTGCAATTAATTGCCCCATAAACTGGTGGCTACCTTTTGAGCTGAGGCTTTATCAATCGCGAATTGTCCAAAAGATGATTAATGATTGTTAATCTCAGCTGAATATATGGTAAAGTTTTTTATGAATACGTGAGGTGAATAATATGTTTTGGATAATTGCAACCGGCTGTGTGCTGCTGGCCGTTTTAATGCCGATATACTGGAAACGTCATCCAGAAATCAAGACCACGCCTAAGGGACTGCGAATCTTTAAAGCAGTTGCCTGGGGGCTGGCTGCCGTCATGATTATCTGTGCTCTGTTATTTGAGCAGAAATAATCAAACCAGCATCCCGTTGCCAGCCGATTTCAGCAATATAAAAAACAGTGCCATTGCAAGCTTAATCATCAACCTGCCGTGGCACTGTTTTTGATTTGGCTTAGTTGCGTTTGCGCAGTTCAGCCCGAATATTGGCAACATCACTGGCTTTACTGGTAAAGATCAAGTGGTCGCCAGGTTCGATCACCGTCGTCCCCCGTGGAATCAGCCACTGCGTCCCGCGGCGAATCCGACTGACCGTCATCTGATCGATAAACGGCAGAGCCTGCAATTGCTGACCTGTATAACGACGATTGCGGACTACGACTTCATAAAGCCCGGCTTCGGTACTGTTAAGCATCGTCATAATAGATGGCGATTCAATCAAAGCCCGTAAGACACTGGTTTGTACGTTGTAGACATTAAAGATCTCAACACCCATCTTTTGCAGCTTGTTGCGCTGGTCCTCATCCAGATTGCGCTGATTTTGACCGGCGATTACGCGGTTGACGTGATGCGCTTTGGCAAGTTTAGCCAGCCGGAAATTCTTGGCATCATCCAGATAGTCAATCGCCATAATGTCACAGTCAAAAAACTTGCCCTTTTCTAAGGCGGCTTCGCTTAGTTCCGGCAGATAGGTCAGATTTTTAACTTCACTGTCATAGGTTTTATAATTGTCCTGACTGTCCGTAACCATTCGTACCTCATACCAGTTACGCGACAACTGCTGAGCGACAGGAACACTGAAGACGTTCGTACCCAAAAAGACGACGCGCTGTTTGAGCTTGTCTTCTGGTGCGAGACGGTAGACCGAGTTAAAGACGATTGGCGCAATAATGCAGACAATTACTGCCGCCAAGACAAAGGCATCTGACTGTGTCGCGGTAATGGCATGCAGATTGCGTGCGACCTGCAGCGTTGGCAGAACCAAGGTGATCGTCGTAACCAGCAGGAAACCGCCAGCAAATGCATTCCGCCCATTGAAGCGCTGCCGAAAGACCAGCATTGGCGTAATCTTTGCCAGAATAAAGCAGACTACCAGTACTGGAATCAGCGCCAGAGCACGCGGATTGGTCAGTAGCGTGCGCAGATTCAGCTTGACACCGGTCATCAAAAAGAAAATCGGGATGAAAAAGCCGTAGCCGATTGAGGTGAGCTTGTCTTGAGTAGCCTCACTGGGCTCAAGCAGTTTCATTACCATCCCGGCCAAAAAGGCACCCAGGATGTTTTCGGCTCCCACCGTCTCCGCCAGCGTCACCAGCGTAAAAATCAGAAAGAAAGCCAACCGAATGTCCAGTTGTGTTGTTGCTTTGGTAACCTTGTTAAACCAGATAAACGGCTGCTTGAAACGATGCAGCAGCAGAATCGCCGCCAAAAACAGCAGCACGATCATCCATAAGCGCTCAGCATTGCCACCGTTGATCGAGGCATATACCGTCAGTGAAAGCATGGGAACGACCTCGCCTAAGACCGCCGTCAAAAGAATCGTCTGTCCCATCGGCCGGCTGAGGATTTCTTTTTCCTTCAGCGTGGCAATCACTACGCCAAGCGCCACCGTTGAAAAGATGATCGTCGCCAGCAGAACGTCATTGAACATTCCAGTTGCCTTCAATGCCATTCCGAGAATAAACGCCGTCAGCATGATGCCGACAAATGAGGCAACCGCCAGATTGACCGGTGACTTTTTGTCTTTGGGTGCCCCAGGCCGCTTTTTGAACAGGCTGAAGTTGATCTCCATCCCTGACAAAAACATCAAGACGATCACGCCCAGACTCGATAAAAAAGTCAGGTCACGGGTTTGCACGACCAGATTAAAACCGCTTTTGCCCAAGATGATGCCCACGATAATCTCGGCCACCGCGGTAGGTACGCTGGCAACCTTAAAGCGCGCCATCAATATTGGAATCAGCAGGGCTGAAAACATAATAATAAACATTGAAAGCTGTTCCATTATTTAATTTCCTCCACTTTTTGTTTAATTTTATTGATTGTTTGGGTTAAAATAAATACATAAAGTTACAAAATCCAAATAAGGGGACTTGAAAATGTCACAAAAACTATCGGCATGTACCAGCATTCTGATTGGTAAAAAGGCCAGTCGCGATGGCTCAATCATGATCGGCCGCAATGAAGATGCCAAGGCAGCCTGGCCAAAACGTCTGGTTGTTCACGCGCGTGGCGAGATGCCATCTCAATTCGTTTCTAAAGATACCAAACTTGAGCTGACGCTGCCTAAGATCAGTGCTCGCTATACGGCAACGCCAGAATGGACCGACAAGTACGGCCTGTTTGAAGAAGCCGGCATCAATGAATACGGTGTAGCCATGAGTGCAACCGAAAGCGCCTATTCCAACGATCTGGTGTTAGGCTATGATCCACTCGTTAAAGAAGGCTTAAACGAAGAGGCCATGGTTACGGTTGTTTTGCCATACGTCAAGACTGCTCGCGAAGGGGTGCAAAGACTTGGCGAGCTGGTTGCCAAATACGGAACCGGCGAAACCAATGGCATTTTGTTTGCTGACGATGACGAGGCCTGGTATCTTGAGACTGGCGCTGGTCACTACTGGGTTGCCCAGCGGATTCCCGATGACTGCTATGCTGTCGTTGCCAATCAATTAGCCATCCAGGAGATTGATTTTAACGATCCAGACAACTTCATGTACCACCCTGGAATTCAGGAATTCGTCGAAAAGAATCATCTCAATCCGCACCCTGGTACCTTTAACTTCCGCCAGATCTTTGGTACGGCTGACCGTTCAGATGCCGTCTATAGTGAGCCGCGCGTTTGGTATGGTCATCAAATGTTCAGTCCCAAAGCTGCGCAAAACGAACAGCCGGAAGCTGCCGCCCTGCCGTTTTTGATGAAGCCTGAACGCAAGCTGTCAATCTTTGACGCCCAGGCCTACCTTGGCTCCCATTATGAAGGGACGCCGTTTGATCCAATCGGTACCGGTTCGGATGAAGAAAAGCACCGCTACCGTCCCATCAGCCTGGCTAAAACACAGGAAGCCCACATTCTGCAGACATCCCGCGCCTCTAAAAACAGCATTCACTGGATTGCCATGGGGGTTGCCAATGAATCAACGTTTGTTCCATTCTTCAGCAACATCAACGACACCCCAGCACCATACAAACGAGGCAAGCTGCCGGCTCAGCTCAACTCGGCATACTGGATCTTTAAGCATGCCAGCGTTTTAGTCGATAGTCACCTGCATGATTTTCTGCCAATGCTTCGTGATGTCCAAAAAGACTGCAACGCCAAGGCCATTGCCATGATTCAGGCAACCGACGAAAAGGCAGCTGGTCTGGCCGGCGCCAAACTGACCAACTATTTGACGCGTCAGTCAGAAAACTTCGCGACCGACGTTTTAAACGCCTACCGTCAGCTGAGCCTCGAATTGATCACCAAAATGACTGATTACTGTCCTTTGAATTTTAACACAGATGAAAACCTGTAATAAATAATCTCATCTTGATAAAAGACTGACGGTGTCCTGCACACATGTCAGTCTTTTTTTAAATCAGTACTCAACTTCTTGACTCTTTAATTGATCGTTTCAGAGTCTGTGGTAATTTCTTTTTTATAACGATTAAATAAGCTAAAATAGTTAAGTATGTTCAAAATGTCTGGCTGATGCTGCTCAGTCTGGCAGATTAACTTAAAGCGAGGTTTTTTAAATGATCGGAATCTGGGCCAACGTTGGCGCGGTAGTTGTCGGTACTGCAATCGGCTGTTTTTTTAAGCAGTTCTTACAGGAAAAATACATTGAGACCCTCTGGATAGCGTTAGGCTTTGCTGCTCTTGGCGTTGGACTGCAGGCGGTCATCAGCAACATGCCGAAAAGCAACTACCCGGTCCTTTTTATCATCAGCCTGGCAGTTGGGATCCCGCTAGGCACCTATTGGCAACTGGATGACCGTTCCAACCACTGGCTCAGCACGCGTTTTTCCTCTAAGCTTGGCGAAGGCGTGGCCACGGCAAGCTTTTTAGACTGCATTGGTGCTTTAGGGATCTTAGGACCAGTCGTTGCTGCAACCAATGGCAATCAGACGATGCTTTATACCAACGCCATGCTGACGCTGGTCTGCGGCATTATTTTTGGGACCGGCTTTGGCTGGGGGATGCTTTTGGAAACGCCGATCGTTTTAGTCTGGTTTGGCGGCATCTATTTAATCGCCAAGTTTCTGTCCGCCAGTTTCTTTTCCAATGCCTTCGTGGTTGAGGAATCAATCGTTGGCGGCTTTCTGATTGCCGCGTCTGGCTTCTCGCTGTTAAAAATCAAGGAGTTCAAAACGCTGGATATGCTGCCATCCTTATTGGGACCGCTGGTGTTCTTTTTATTTAAAAACATCTTTTAGCCAAATTGGCAGCGATCGGCTTAAATCTGTTCAGCTCACCTTCATTGATTGAAACCATCACCATTTAAAAACTCGCCTTAAGCGGCTATTATGCCCTTTGAGACGAGTTTTTTCTAGCAGTAGGTAGCATCCATAAAATGAGTGCCAGCTGTGGTGTACGCGTGGCAGCCAATGCATGGAGCAGCTTTGGCGGTAGTTATAGCCATACCAGCCAGAGTAATGAACATGAACGACGATGACAACCACTACCCGCTTACAGCCAGAGTCAGTCGGTGCGGTTGGTGCCGTAGCCGCGATCGGTGCCGAATGAAGGGGCGGGCCTTGGCGATGGCTTCTTGGTATGCCAAAGCATCACTGGCATATTGTGTTTTTTTACCCTGCATCAAAAAACGCGTACTGAATTCAAAATCTTCTAAATTCATCTGTCAATTGAAAAGCTTTTTAATAAAATCAGCTTTTATGATTTTAATTTCATTTTAATATATGCAAACAATCTAGCGTCTTAAATGAATATATATAAACAGTCAACGTTAAAAAAATAATATTTAGTATTCCTACCTAATGTACGAAATGTAAATTAATCAATTCGATTTCTGCAAATAAGCCATGAATTTGCGAATTATTATACAAAAAATAAAAAAGCACCTGAATGATTCAGATGCTTAGTATAGTTATTTAGTTTTGTACAGTAAGTGTTACCCAAACCTATGGCAGACAGCTGACTGCCTGTTTAGTAGCATGCATTGAGGTCAGCTTTAACGAATCGTTTACTGTCTGCCCTAAATCATGCCGATCTGATTGAGCAACCCAAGCCTGCTTGTTTGTCTGAACATAGCTCTCGCCAGCCGGGACGTTCCCCAGATCAAGCTGCAGCTGATGGTGACGAACCAGATAGTAAGTTCCATTTTGATCAAAAGCTGCTTGATAGGCTTGCCGATGATTTAAAATTCGGCGCAGCTGTTTTTGATTATCAACTCTGATGTATTTTCCCCGATATCTGCCAGCGCCAAAAACCACATACTGGTAGTCATTTGGCGTGCTGGTCAATTCTGCTTTGGCTGCGGATGATGCTTGATAGCGATAGACGCGATTGACCAGCGGATGTGCCTGCATAAATCGATAGCCGCGATACCCCCAAAACGAAACCACTAAAGCCAGCAACAACAATAGAATGATCTCGACAAAACGCTGTTGTCTTTTCATTGTTATCCCCCTGTTTATTTCGGTGCCAGACTATGCGTATCCAGTCTGCACGTCACATTTAGAATAACCTTTTGCAGAGGGATTTTGCAAACATAATTTATGGATTGGAAACTGAAGAACTGTGACTTATTCGTTTGTTTTTACTATTGACGGCATTAGGCTGATCACTGTCCAGTAAATATTCCTCAATCAAATTAATGATCTGGCGATTCTGCGGCAGTGACGAGTGCTGCGCCTTGCTGCCGGTAACCGTCATCTCGGTATAGTGCTTGACCTGTTTTTGATAGATATAGCGCCCCGCTCTTACGCTGCCTAATTTAACGATGCCGTCTTCAGTATAGGTATCGGCACCGGAAACTGAATAGACATCCAGGCTGGACGGCAGCCGGTCACGATGCTTCAAAAAGTAGGTGTACATCTGCGTCGGATTGCTGGTTGAGCTTTCATTAAGATTAAATGGCGAGCCAACCGTCATCAACCGTTTGATTTTTACATAGTCTGAATAATCTGAGTAGTATTTTTCCAGCCATAGAGTCCAGATCAAACCACCGTTGGAATGACCAAATGCTTTAAAATTATTGAACTTATATTGATCAATCAGCTCGTTAAAGGCTTCATCAAACATTTTGGCCTGTTTCTTGATGTTGTCATAGCCATCATGATTGTTTTGAAAACCCACGACAATAATCGGCTCATTGTCGCCACTGCTGATTTTGCCAGTATATGTAATCTTACCGCTGTTGTAGACCTCCAGCTTTAATAGACTGTGCTTGTGACTGGTGTCTTTATTAAGCAGCGTCACCATTTCATCAAAGCGATTCTTGGTTGCCGAACTGCCTGGAATCATAATGACCGGCGACATCTGAGCCTTGCTGCGCTGTGCCAGATAATGGTTGTTGTCTTTCATCCAAAAGTAGGCCGGAAACACCAGGACAATCAGCAAGACTGCGACAAAAATCAATAAGCGCATGCTGCGTCGACGCTCTTTATCATTAATAATCAGCATTATGCCACCGCCTCGATCTGTTGTGTTTTAAGCTCAGCACCAAGCGCCAACCGAACGAATGGGATATATACCCAGACATCAAAAATCAGCAGCACCAATGAAAACAGCAGTGCCTCCCAATCACCATTGGAACCGATAAATGCCGCCAGTGGCCCAGGAGTCCCCATTGGCAGAGGATAGGGCGTTGCCGGGATCAGATGCATTAAAGTTGCCAAAGCGCCCAACAAAAGATTAGCCAAAGGCAGCAGGAGATACGGCAGCAAGAAGACGGGATTTAGGATTACTGGCAGACCGGTCATCAAGCCATAACCGCTGTTAAACAGGGTCGGCAATAGGTTCCAACGTGCCAACCGCTGAATTTCCGGCTGTCGGCCAACAATGATCAGGGCAATCACTAAAGTCAGCATGACTCCATCACCGCCAAAGTTGGCAAATGAGCTGTAAAGCGTAGAAGTTAGGCATTTGTATGGCACGTTCCAGCTTGAGCCATGCTGAAAAGCGTAGTTCAGATTGGCCGCCGCCGCGCCGGTCAATCCCTGAGCAGCCGTGTTGATCGTTGGTCCGCCAATACCCAGCCAGCTCATCAATAACGAAACGGCAATCAAAGGAAGGGCCACCCATAGCGACTGATTGCCCTGGCCAAAGTTCTCCAACCAGGTATAGGCAAGATCCAGCCAGGAACTTAACGTCAGCCAGTTGAACAATGCTCCTAAGGCCGCGCCGACTGCCAGCGAAAAAAACAGCGGACGGATAGCATTCAGAGCACGCTGCTGCATTTTTTCCAGCGTCTCAATCGTCTGATCGCTGGGCTCGCCGCCTTTTCCCAGCCAACGATAGACCTGCCCAACCCCATAGCCAACGATCAGCGCAAACAACACACTGCGCACGCTCAAAAGATTCCAGTCAAATGAGATCATGTTGGGATTGCTTGTACGCGTATAGCGAAAGGCCAGCAAAAGCATGGTGGCAAAACCGGTCATCCCTGCCATCGGTGCATCCTGATGATAAAGTTTGGCAGTATAGCGGGCCGCAGCATAGGCAGCCATCACGCCAAACATCCCAAACGTAATCTTGGCCAGACCGCCCGTGAGCCCCGTAATACCAGTCCAAAGCCAGTCTGGCATGATGTCGCCCAGATCGGCAACATTAAAGAAAAAACTATCCGTGGCAAAGAAGGCTTTTTTCAGCATCACTGCCAAGGTCCCGACATAGGCGATTGGAAACAGCAGCATCAATGTCTGTCGGGTAATTTTGATAAAAGAGCGCTGATTGAAACGCACCGTCCATTCCACTAATCTGTTCAGCATAGCTTCACTTCACTTCTTAAAAGATTGTTTAGACTTAGTATACCGCGAACCGGCTGATAACAGCATGTTCGCAAAAAGAAAAAGGTTCATGGCTGACGATTTCAGACCATGGACCTTTTTTTAGTTACCAGCTGGCTTTTTTGACGCCCGGCAGCTGACCTTTGTGTGCCAGTTCACGGAAGTTCAGCCGTGACAAGCCAAATTTGCGCATATAGGCATGCGGACGGCCATCCAAGCGGTCACGGTGATGCAGGCGCACCGGTGCCGAATTGCGCGGCAGCTTGGACAGGCCGATATAGTCACCGGCCGCTTTCAGTTCAGCACGCTTGGCTGCGTACTTTTCAACCAGCGCTTCTTGATGCTTGAGCTTGGCAATCTTAGACTTTTTGGCCATTTTCTACCCTCCATATTTAATGTAGATTTTGATTAAAAATAAGATTTTTACATTTGCATAGTCATTCGTTGGTTATTATGCCAATTTGCGTTTTTGAATGCAAACTTTTTGCCTTACTTTTTGTAATCAAATTAGATTATGGGAATCTGGCAAAAAAGCGGCCATTAGTTGGTCAATATGTCAGGAATGTTTCTTAACTCGTTTGGCATAAGCTTGGTACTCAGCCAGATAGTCCCATTTGCGATTGATCTGATCAAGCAGCTCTTGATCATGCGTATTGACCCGGCCAGTTTCAAGCGTCCGCTTATAAAGTTGCAGGTAAGGAATATCTGATTCAACAGCCAGCTCATATTCCGATTCACGATCATAAGGTACGTGCCGATAGTCCAATTCGGCAATCCCATCATCGTCAACCTCCAAGATCAGATAATGAGCCCGCGTATCGTGCTGCAGCGGCCACCAGCCATTAAACGGCTCCCCGACCGATCCCGGGTTCAAGATCAAGCGCTCATCACTGGCATAGCGCATCAGACTGTGATGAACGTGAGCATAGATGGCCACGTCTTGCTGATCGAAATTTTCAAACAGCTGGTCAAAATGCTCGACTGGATTGGTGGGAAACAGCGCCTGCCCCATGTTGAGCGTTGGCAGATTATGCGAAATGCCAAACGTTAATTTGCCAGCCTGCTTTTGAACATGCAGCGGCCAACTGGCAATCTCATCAATCACAGCGGCGGAAACATGCTCGCCAACGTACTGGGCCAAACGAGCAAAATAGATTCGCGAGGGCTTTTCAAGATCCATCTGTCCCCGCACGCCCTTGACCGTTAAATCATCCCAGTTGCCGCGTACCATTACGCTTGGCTGCATTTTTTTAATCAGCTGCCAGATCTCCATTACACCTGGGCCGGGCATCAACAGGTCGCCAATAAACCAATATTCATCAACACTATGGCGCAGACTGTCAGCATACATTGCCTGCAAAGCATGCAGATTGCCATGTACGTCAGAAAATACCGCGATTCGCTTGCTCATCATGTCACCTCATTATTTATTCACATGAATAATCATATCAAACCTGGCTGAACTCTGTGCAAAAAAATCGAAAAATCATCATTGTGGACTTGTTTTGCATGGCGCTTTCAATGCTAGACTAGATTGGTATGAAATTATATCTTTAATCTACTTTTGTTGCTTGATATTTTATGAAAGGAAGTCTGTTATGTCCGCAACCAATGTCGACGCGCGCACTCGCCGCAGCGTAACGATCATCCTGCTGGTTGCCAGTTTCATCAGTCTGGCAAGTCAAACTATGATGGTTACCGCCTTGCCAGTGATTAAAAACGATCTGCACGTTTCGCTAAATGCCGCTCAGTGGCTGACGACCGGCTATACGCTGCTGATCGGGGTTATCACGCCATTATCGTCAAACATCTACGAACGCTTTACCAACCGCAGCGTCTTTTTATCAACGGTTGGGACCTTCATCATCGGCACGCTGATTGGCTGCTTTGCAAATAATTTCTGGCTGCTGCTATTGGCACGCTTGGTTCAGGCCTGCACTGGCGGAATCTTAATGACGTTTCAGATGACGACGATGATTACTATCTATCCACCTGAAAAGCGCGGTTCCGTTTTGGGAATGTCTGGTCTGGTGATTGCTTCTGGACCAGCTTTGGGACCTTCTTTATCGGGACTGATTCTGGAATACTTCTCATGGCGCTATATCTTTATTTTTGTCTTGCCATTAATGCTTTTGGTCTGGCTGGGCGCGTTCTTTAAAATGCCAAACTTCTCTCAACCACGCCCTATCAAGATCGATCTGGTGTCGGTCTTGATCTCATTAATCGGATCATCACTGATTTTGGGCAGTCTGACCGTCTTTGAGCTCAACTTGATGATCGGGCTGGCGATGCTGCTGATTGGGCTGCTGATTATCTGGTTCTTTATTAAACGCCAGCTGCGAATGGCCGATCCAATGCTGAAAGTCCAGATCATCCGCTACCCTTCATTTCGAATGATGACGGCAGTCGGCTGCTGCGCATTTATGATTCTGCTGGGAACCGAGCAGCTGTTGCCAATCTTTACCCAAAACGTGATGCATATCGGCAGCTTTGAATCCGGCTTGATTCTGCTGCCTGGCGCCATCTGTAATGCTTTGTTTGCGCCAATTGCTGGTCGGCTCTACGATCAATACGGTCCTAAATGGCTGATAACGACTGGCGGCATCTTGACGCTTTTGGCTTCTGTTCCCTTGGTTCGTATCAATGCTCAAATGCCAATCTGGGTCTTAACCGTTGCCTACATGCTTCGGCTGATTGGTAATGCATTTTTGTTTAATCCCGCGCTTTCGGAGGCATTCTCCCAACTGTCACCGCAGGAAAACAGTCATGGAACGGCGCTTAACAATACACTGCGCCAAGCTTGTGGGGCTGCTTCCGTCACGCTTTTGGTGGTTATTTCCGGCTTGCCGGCTTCGTTAACAACTGGCGTTCAGTCCGCCATGTGGGTAACCGTTGCTTTAGCCGTCTTAATGCTGGTAATCTTTTATCGCTACCTTGGCTGGAAGAAGCGTCAGTTGGGCTAATCCGGTTCATTTATACAATCAAATTGGAAGGTGATCATTTGGAAGACTCGAATATCGGCACCCATCATGAACTGCCCAGCAAATGGCATCAAACTTTTTACACTCTTTGGTTTGGCTGTTTTATTACTGGAATGGGCTACTCGATGACCATGCCGTTCATCTCACTTTTTATCAATGAACTGGGGCATTTCTCGCGCTTTGAGCTTAATATTTATTCTGGTATGGCGTTTGCAGCAACTTTTATTTCCCAGGCAATCGTTTCACCATATTGGGGCAGTCTTGCCGATCGTAAAGGTCGCAAGCTGATGTGCATGCGGGCTTCTGGCGTCATGGCCTGTACGATTTTTTTGACTGGACTTTCAGTCAATGTCTGGATGATTATCGGCATGCGCTTTTTACAAGGCGCATTCTCTGGCTATATCAACAACTCAATTGCCTTGATGGCTGGTGAGACCCCCCATAGCAAATCTGGTTGGGTAATGTCAGCCATGACGACAGCTGGCGTTACTGGCAACCTGATCGGACCGCTTTTGGGCGGAACCCTATCAAGCGCCTTGGGATATCGAATCCCATTCTTTATTACCGGCGGATTGATGTTTGGTGTTTTTATCGCTACTTCGATTCTGGTTAAAGAAAAGTTTACGCCGATTAAAAAAGAAAATATGAAGCCCATGCGCGAATTAATGGGCCAAATCGACAATGTTCAATTAATTGTGGTTATGTTTGTCACAACCATGCTGGTGCAGTCATCGGTAATGTCAATCAACCCTATCGTTTCGCTCTATGTTAAGGAAATGATGCATGATACCGGCAATATCGCATTTGTCGCGGGGATTGTCGCTGCTACCCCAGGGCTGGGAAATCTCGTAGCCGCTTCTAAAGTTGGCCATACCATGGATCGCATTGGTCCGCAAAAAGTCTTAACGGTTGGCTTGCTTATTGCGGCCGTCCTTTTTATCCCGATGACCTTGACCAATTCGCCTTGGATGCTAGCGTTCTGGCGCTTTTTGCTTGGGTTTGCCAACGCGGCTTTGATGCCGGCTGCCCAGACAATTCTGACCTTGGAAGTGCCAACCGAGGCTTTTGGCCGGGTCTTCAGCTATAATCAATCATTTCAAGCGGCCGGCTCCGTACTTGGCGCGCTGCTTGGCTCCACTATTTCCGGTTTGTTCAGCTATTCGGCCGTCTTCGCTATTACTGGCTGTACCCTGCTGCTGGACTTTCTGTTGGTCTATCTGACAAGGCATCATCATAAAATTGCCATCTAAATTATAAAAAAACATCACTTGACTTCATCGTCAGGTGATGTTTTTTTATTGACCTGAGTTGTCACTGGCCTAATAGCTAATTTTTGGCAATGCCTTGCAGTACCAGACTTGCCCCTTCATCAGCTGCCGTATGCGGATCAAAGTGCTGACCAAATAAAATCATCCTGGTCGTATAGCCCAAAATCGTTGAAATCATTAACTGAACGATACTTTCCATCGTCAGGCCTTCACGAATCTTGCCCTGCTTTTGATAGTATTCAAATACTTCAATGAAGGGCGTGGCAACTTTGGCAAAGGCATCAAATACTTCTTGGCGCAGATGTGGCTGTTCCAAAAACGATCCATACATTAACCGAGCAAAGTTGCGATTGTTATCAACCAACTCCAGCCGATTCAAAAAAATCTCATGAACCAGGTCGCTTAATTCCGGATATTGCCACGTCAAGACATTTTGTGCGAAATCAACTGCTACTTGAGGAATCACCAATTCGCGAATCGGTGTCAGAATCGCCGTTAAAATCGCTTGTTTGGTCTTAAACTGCTTATAGACTGTTCCTTCAGCAACACCGGCTTTTTGGGCAATCTGCCGCGTACTGGTCTGGTTAAAGCCCTGCGTGGCAAACAGCTCCATGCTGGCTCGTAATACTGCCCGCTGACGCTGGGTTATATCCATCTTAGCCAGCATGTTTTCAAAAATATCTTCAGCCATCTCAACAGCTCCTTTAAACTGGACGATATTTTCTCAAAGATACCACATTCAGACAGATAAATAAAACGGCAAATACAATGAGACTGCCCAATTCATTGCCAACCTGCAGCAGACCAGCACCTTTTTCAATAATATCGGTCATCGCCGTGGATCCATAATAAAGCGGAGTGCAATATCCGATCAGCTTCAACCAATGCGGCATGGTATCAAACGGAATCAAGCCTGAGAATAAAAGCTGCGGAATAACGACGATTGGTACAAACTGCATCATCTGGAACTCTGATTGAGCAAATGCCGATATCAAAAGGCCTAAGGTGAGCGCAACCAACGCAACTAGAATATTGGTTAAAAAGACACCGCTGAAACTGCCCAAAACCTGCATTTTAAAAATCCAGATGCTAAAGCCAACGATGATCAAGGTCTGTACGATCGCGAACGTGCCATAGCCAAGGATATAGCCGCCGATCAATTCACCGCGACGAATCGGTGTTGCCAAGACCCGATCCAGCGTGCCGCGTGTCCGTTCTCTAAGCAGTGCAATTCCTGAAATTAAAAAAACAAAGAAGAACACGACAAAACTGATCATAATTGGAAAAATCGCATCGAAATAAGTCGAAGCGGCACTGCCATATAGATACTTAACCGCAACTTTTTTCTCGGCCGTTGACTGACCGCCAACAGATAGCTGCCTGCCTGTCGCTGGTAGTTGAGCAAGCAGTGTTTGGAGCATTGCCTGCTGCTGTTTGATTATTCGCGTCTGGTTCTGCAGTGCCAGTTTGATCTTTGCCAGACTGAGACCTTGGCGAATCAGCTTGCTTTGCGATGGGTTGTTATTCGCCAATGTCAGCGTTAATTTATCATCATGTTCTTTTAAAACGCCCGCGTAATCATTTTTCCTGATCAGCTGGCGGGCCGTTTGCCGTTCGTTTTTGGCAAGTTTGACGACCTTGAGATGTTTGGTGCCGTCAACTGCCTTAACCAATGAAGCATCGACATTCTGTGTCGCCAGGACGGTCGTTTGCGTGGCATTGGTCTGAAACATCGCCCAAATCAAAGACAACATCAGCAACGGTCCAAACATCATTAAAGCCAGCGTGCGTCGATCACGCAGCATTTCCAAAATAACTCGCTTAAAGACTGCTAAGATGCGCATCTTGAATCCTCCCTGCTTTTAAGAATACTTCTTCAACGTTATCAACGGCATACCGCTGTTTCAGATCAAGCGGTGTGCCGGCAGCAATCGCCTCACCATTTCGAATCATCAAAAGCTGCGTGGCCTGTTCAGCATCCTCCATTACATGCGTTGTCATCAGAATCGTTTTGCCGGCTGCTGCCAGCTGCTTTAACTCCTGCCAGATCTGGATCCGCAGCTCGGGGTCAATCCCCACGGTCGGTTCATCCAAAATCAAAAGCTCACTGGTTCCCAACAGCGTAATTGCCAATGAAAGCCGCCGCTTCATACCGCCAGAAAAGTCAGCCACGCGTCGATCCAGAAACGACTGCAGACTAACCACCCGCGCAACTCGCTCAATCTCTGCAACAGTCTGCTGATGCGGCATTTTGCGCAGGCTGGCAAAGAACTGGAGATTTTCACGGGCTGTAAGCGTATCGTATAGAGCATCCGTCTGTCCCATATAGCCAATCTTTTCCAGCAGGTGTCGATTCGGCATGGCTTGGCCAAAAACGCGTACCGTGCCGCTCATTGGCTTGATCATCCCCATAATTGCCCTAATCAAGGTGGTTTTGCCCGAACCACTGGGACCAAGCAGCCCAAGAATCTCACCAGGACGAACGATAAGATTGATGTTTTTGACTACGGGTTTTTGCTGATAGCCAATCTGGAGGTCGGTAATTGCAATCGTATTTTCCATTGTTTCCCTCTTTTCATTAAGTGAGTATGCACTCATTATAACGGACGTCAAAGTGAGTTGCAACTCACTTTTCAGCAAAAATTAAAACGGCTGGTCGTCGAATGCTTTAATCTAGTGAATCGCTCAGCCGGCTTGATCAGTAGCATGTTTCTGTTGACCAAAATAAAAAAGTAGCCGGAAAGCCTTTATATCAAGGTTTTCTCTAGCTACTCTCGGAATTAGGAAAATTTGAAGTGTGCCAGCGCTTGCCGACGCTGACAGCTAATTAGAAGTCTTCGTTCGCAGATAGATTTCTAACTATACGCAATATTATACGAATAAAATCGCCGCTTGTCATTAGGCATGTCAACTAAAATTTTCCATTGCACTTGTTTTATTCGCCTAATTCGCCTGGGTCATCATTGCCGCGCAAAAGCCGATGGACGCCTAGAGCCTGGTAGAGCTCGAACGATTCAGGCATGACGCCGGGAACAAAGCCAAATCGATTGCTGATCTTATTCAGCCGGTATTTGATCGTATTTCGGTGAACGTAAAGCAGATCACCAGCCTGCTCTATATTCTGCGGCGTGTCAAGCAAAAAGGCCATTAGTGTTTCTACCAGATTATGCTGCATGGAGTCCAACCGTTTTTGCCAACGAATGACCTCAGTGCCTTCTTCCTGCAGCTCTCTTTGACAGCCCCGCGCAAACTCTAAATCAGCCTGATTCAAAAACAAGCGATATGGCAAGATCGTACGGGCTGCTGGCAGGTATTGAGTGACCAGCTGATACAGTCTTTGAATGCCACCAACGCCATCAACCAAGGCGGCTTCGACTACGACACATTGAGCAGCCAATTGATGATCGTCCTTCTTAAAGTCAGTTTCCCAATTCTGCCAGTTTTGATAGGAAGGCGTCTTTTCCAACAATACGATCAATTGGTCATTATACCAGTCACTGATCAGCTGGTCGGTATATTGCTCAGTCAGTTGATCAACCCATTTTTTCATCTTAGCTTTGTTAACGTCATTCGGACAGCTGACAATCAAGGCAGCCTGCGTATTTTTAGGCTCAAAACGGTACTGGCGACCAAGTTTGGCGGCCCGAACGATCTGTCCTTGAATGATGGCGCGAATCAGATTTTGATCATCCTGATTCTGCCCGCCCCAAAGATTCAAGGCCGTCTGCAGCGTTTCAGCCACTCGCTCGCACGTCAGATTGGTTACCGTCTGGCGGCCAACGAACAAGACCGTCTCCTCACTGTTTGGCAAGCGCCAATGCGTAATCTTCATACCATCAGATGTAGTTACCGGCAGCTCGCCATTCATATTAATTTTTTCAACCACATTCAAGAGACTTTCCCAGTTGACAACCGCTTCTTTAGGCCAATTTTCACGATACACGATCTCGCCTTGGTCATCGATAACTGCCAATGAAGCCTGTATTTGTTCGGCCAAAAGCTTTAGGACCTCGCCAACTTTGCGCCGATATTCCGGCATTGCCGAAACGCGACCGATAATTGTCGGTGCAAAGCTGGGATGACGCATCCGATCTTGGAAAATCGCAAACATGATTTCAGAGATAACGGCACTATAGGTCATGTTCTTTTGCGTTTCCTGGGCAAAAATCATCAAGAAGTTGAGACGATCAGCCGTTTCCTTGATTTCAGCAGGGAGACTTGGTACCCGCTCACCAACATAATAAATTACCACGCCAACACAACCAGTTTTGGCCAGCTGTTCGATTTTAGTGCAATCCGTTACCAGATCATAGTTGTCTTGTTCAATTGAGGTCAGCAGCAGCTGTTCATTAGCCGAATTTTCCGGCTGATAGAGTTCTCGTTGGGCCACCGACGTCGCTGTAAAGTCGATTACCGATACTGTTGAAACTATTCGATCCAGCCCTGCTTCGCCTGCTGCGATGTGTGATCGCGACAGGGTTGGCAGTTTCAATAGGTCGCGAACCCGGACACTCATATTCTCCACTCCCAATTCTAAATTAAAAAAATATTAGAATTATGATACCATATTCTAAATAAATCCGCAATTTCTCATTTAATAATAAAAAAAAGACCGTTAATTGTCAATTTAACCAGACAAGTACGATCTTTAACATTATCGTTAATTTTTAAAACTGTGAACCGGTGCCGGAATCGTGCCGCCGCGACTGATCATGGCTGCTGAAGAGGCATGACTGACATCCATGATTGGCGCATAGCCCAGCAGACCACCAAATTCAACCGTATCGCCAACCTTTTTGCCAGGAACCGGAATGACTCGGACCGCCGTCGTTTTGGCATTGATCATCCCAATTGCGGCTTCATCGGCAATCATCCCGCTGATAGTTGAAGCTTCGATATCACCCGGTACCGCAATCATATCAAGCCCGACCGAGCAGACCGCCGTCATGGCCTCTAGCTTGGAAACGTTCAAGTAGCCAGCATTCACGGCTTTGATCATCCCAGCATCTTCAGAAACCGGAATGAAAGCGCCGGAAAGTCCGCCGACATGACTGCAGGCCATAATGCCGCCTTTTTTAACAGCATCGTTAAGCATTGCCAAAGCTGCAGTCGTTCCATGCGCGCCAACGCTTGAAAGCCCGATTTCTTCCAAGATTTCGGCAATTGAGTCGCCAATCGCTGCCGTGGGGGCCAATGAAAGGTCAACAATTCCAAATTTGGCGCCTAGACGCTTGGCCGCCGTGGTACCAACCAATTGCCCCATCCGAGTAACCTTAAAGGCCGTCTTTTTGATGGTTTCGGCTACGACGTCCATTGATTCGCCCTTAACCTTTTCAAGGGCTGCCTTGACAACCCCTGGACCCGAGACTCCACAGTTGATGACGACATCCGATTCGCCAACGCCATGAAAGCCCCCTGCCATAAACGGATTATCTTCTACTGCATTGGCAAAAACCACAAGTTTAGCACAAGCTATTGCATTTTCATGAGCTGTCAAATCAGCACATTCCTTAATAATTTCACCTATTTCTTTAACAGCATCCATATTTATTCCACTTCTAGTGGAACCTATATTAACAGATGCACAAACTTTACTTGTTCTTTTTAAAGCTTTAGGAATAGACTTAATTAATATTTTATCTCCCTTATTATAACCTTTATGAACTAATGCAGAAAATCCTCCAATAAAGTTAACACCTAAGTCATTGGCTGCTTTATCAAGTACTTCTGCAAATTTCACATAATTTTCTTCATTTGTTGCTGCAGCAATAAGAGAAATTGGTGTTACAGAAATTCTTTTATTTACAATAGGAATACCAAACTCTGCCTCTATCTCATTTCCCACCTTTACTAAATCTTTTGCACACCTTATAATCTTATTATATATATTTTCCCTGGCTTTATTCCCGTCTGAATCAATACAATCTAGTAGTGATATTCCCATTGTTATTGTCCTAATATCTAATTTTTCCTCTTCTATCATTTTTATTGTTTCTAAAATATTATTCGTATTCACCATTGCACCCCTTTTACAACGTATGCATTGATTTAAATATTTCTTCTCTTTGAATTTTTACTTCAACACCTAATATGGATGCTTCTTTGTTTAATACTCTTTGTACATTTGCAAATTCTTCTGTACATTCCTTTAAGTCAAGCATCATCATCATGGTAAAATATCCATCTAATATAGTTTGGTTTACATCTAAAATATTAATTTTAAGTTTTGATAACTTATTGCTTATAGCTGCAATAATCCCCACTTTATCTTTTCCTATAACAGTTAATATAGCTTTCATTTTAATTCCCCCAATTTTTGTTACAATTATCAAATTATTCTATTTCTCTAACTAGCTCTTTACCTACACCAATTATTGCTGTAACTTATTTCTTTAAATCCGGGATATGTTTCTCGGCCAATTGCACGTAAGACGGACAGCAACTAGTGGTCATGAACGGTTGTCCTTCTTTCA
>OGIQ01000169.1_pt1 | contig 29238 bp, 21 predicted proteins | sample 1571811 | NCBI WGS metagenome assembly OGIQ01 (sample SAMEA2582103, study PRJEB24529) | metagenome | biome: Human gut stool | place: China | collected 2011
ATACAACAGGCCCGGGTGGTGGACCTATTGGTAATGGTGGTAAAGCAAATGACGGTCCTGGTACACAGGACGGCAATCCTGGGACTAGTGATACGGAAGGTTCAGGGTCCTATAGTAGTGCTGGTTATATTGCACGTGTAGAAAGTAATAAAGTTATGCCACAACAAGCGGTACGACGTGGTATTACAGGGACTGTTTCTTTTGATGTTACCTTTGATAGTGATGGTAATTTTGTATCTGCTTCAAAGACGGGCAGTAGTGGTTCAAGTATTCTAGATGATGCGGCATATAGCCTTGTTTCTAGTTCTGGTGGTATTGAGAACACCACTGGACATTCTGTAACGATTGAGGTGAATGTTAGCTACAATCTGAATTAAGTAATATATTGCTAACATGCGTTAGCTTTTAAAATGTGTGTGAATGTATAGTGTGTTTCTAACTATAGTAAATTGAGAAAGCTATGGTTTTTATATAGTTAAATGTGTATATGGAGGGACTATGAAACGTAGACATCTTTTATCAGCAACGATTGCCGTAACATTAGCGCTAGGCACATATCAAGCGTATGCGTACGATGAGAATTTTAAAGGTTATGAGGTGCATAATATTAATGTTACCGCAGACGCTGCAAAGGACGAGTATGGTAATACTATTACAGAGCAATCCTACTATCGTACGGGCGGTGATGTAAAGGTCATCACTCGCGAAGAAATTGAAAAACGTCACTATCGCGATGTAACAGAAGCGATTAAACGCGTACCAGGCGTTACATTCCAAAATCCTGGTTACCGTGGTGGTGAATATGGTTATCAATTCTATAACAATGGTGTATCCATCAATGGTGATTCCCGCGTGGTAGTACTCGTTGATGGCCGTCGTGTAGACAATATTACGTCGGGACGTCTAGGAACAGGTTCTAAAAAAGGTTCTAAATCTACAGGTGTAAATATTGATGAAGTAACAAATATGGATGCTATTGATAAGATTGAAGTTATCAAAGGCCCTGGTGCTTCTCAATATGGTTCTGATGCTACGGGTGGTGTTATTAATATCATTACACGCCGTGGTAAAGGTAATTTCAATGGCTCTGTTGATTTAGCAACAGGCAGCTGGAATAAGCACAGCTACAACTTAACTGTTCAAGGTGCGGCTGGCAAAAATGCATCTACTGGTTACTTTGTGACTGCTACACGCAATATGTCCCAAGATACAAAATACAGAGATGGAGATACAGGTGAAATAGCTACACTTACTGGTTCTAAGTGGAAAGAAGAAGGCTTTAATGCTCGAATTGACCATGATTTTAATAAAAAACAAAGTTTGCAGTTCTCTGTGAATTATAAAAAAGGTCATGATGGCTATCCTATAGCTACACCAAGCCGTAAATATTGGAACCAAGACGATTGGCGCCGTATCATCTTTAATGCTGCTATAGGTCAAGTTGATGCAAATAATCAATTAATAGCAGGTGCTCCTAAACTATATGGAGACTCTAAAAACCCTGGATATCATAATCTATTTGCCTTAGATGGTAATTATGGTTCTTATAGTAAGTTTAAAAACTTAGATACAGATTTAAAATATACCTTTGATCGTCAAGGTCAATTAGAAAGCTTTGTAAGATTATATCGTTTAGATCATCGTTATGAAGGTCGCGATAGATATGCTTGGACTCGAAGTACGCCAGATGCTGCACGTGCCGCTTATGAAGCTGCATTCCCAACGGGTACGACCGTTGAGCAATTTAATGCTTGGGTCGATGCGAACTTGGCACCATTCCCAGATAATAAAGATGCACTTCGTCAATGGATTGTTGATACTGGTGGTATGGCAGGTAGCCCAACAAGTTGGTATAAAGAAACTAAGAATGGTGTAGAGGTTCAATGGACTCGTCAATTAGATAAACATGATATCATTGCTAATATCGACTATAGCCGCTCTCAATTGAACACTAAGTCTTTAAATAATGGGGTTCTCAAATCTTCCGATGTTCGTCGTAATACATTATATGCATATTTGCAAGATAAGATTTACATTGGCAATAATGTAGAGTTGACTCCTGCATTGCGTTATGCACATTACGGTAGTGTTCAGGGTAGTGGCAGTGGTGCCTCTCAAGGTAAAGGTAGTGCTAGTTCCTTAACACCTAGCTTGCATGGACAAGTTAAATTTAATAAAAATACAAGTATGTATGCTGGTTGGACCCGTATCATGAGACCGCTTAAAACTGGTGACTACAGTGCGGTGGATGGCGTATTCAACACACCACTACAAGATGAAAAAGGCGATGCTTTCACATTCGGCGTACAACATAATTTTGGTGAAAATAATAACACTACAGTAGCTGTTCACTACGATTACACTCGTATGAGCAATGCTATTGCAACATTGCCAATTTTAAACAATGCAACGGGTAATTTCGAAAAAACTGCAGTTAATGCAAAAGAAAATAAACAATCTTTTAATATTACCGTGGACCACAAATTAAACAAACACATTACGATGAGTGCATCTTATTCTCATATGAAGGACAAATGGTTGTCTAAAGGTGGCTGGGTGCTTGACCCTAGTTGGGGCTATCGCAATAGCGATGATATCAACGTGGCTATCAACAGCTTACGTCCGCAAAACCATTATTCCTTGAATGTGTCCTACGATAATAAAAAACTCTATTCTGGTTTATTGTTTAACTGGTACACAGGCAACAGTGATTATGCGTTTACTCATAAACAATTCCTCATCGTTGACTGGAATCTAAATTACAATGTTACGAAGGATTTAACAGCGTACATCGTAGTTAATAACGTACTTAACCGCGCTTATGAAACTAGTTATAGTGCTTACAATGGTCGTGGTAGTGCGGCTATGCCAGCGCGTTCCTTCATGATTGGGGCGAAATATAAATTCTAATGATTAGATTTAGCGTATTAATACTATGTCTATTATTGTGCGTAGGCTGTGGTCCTCAGCAGGTAACTGTTGAGCGGGGGCAGTCTACGCCTCCTCATATCGAATTGCAGCCACCCGTGACGATACAGTCTTATGTACAGCGTGGTGAGCCCTTTGAAAGTACCTATACTGCGGTGCCTGAACGTGTTGTGGCTATGTGGCAAAATTCCATAGAAACTATCATTGCCCTTGGTGAAGGGGATCGTATTGTTGCGGGAATGGGAATCCCTGATCGAAAATATGTGCGTCCTGAATACCGTGAAGCTTATGATAAAATCCCATATAAGGATTTAAAGTATTATAACTTAGAATCGGTATTGATGATGAAACCAGATTTATTGGTTGGTTGGAAATCTACATTTACCAATAAAACATTACGGCCCCCTGTATTCTGGCAAGCAAGGCATGCGAATGTATATATTGCGGAGTCCTCCTTAGGTGCACAGTCTGCGCTCACTATGGATATGGAATATAAATATATACGGGATTTAGGGCGTATCTTTCATCGCGATGTTGAGGCAGAGCGTCTCGTTAGCGATATGCAACAATCGGTGAATTATACAGTAGCACAAACGGCCCATGAACAACCACCAAAGGCTTTGTTCGTGGAGCTTACAGGAAAAACGTTTCATCTTTATGGACATAAAACTTTGGCAGGCAATATTGGAGATACACTTCATGCAGATGTAATTGATACGGATACGCCAACTATTAGTATGGAAGATATAGTAGAACAAAACCCAGATGTTATATTTCTAATTGTATCTGATGATGTATATAGTAAAGCAGATACTTTCATGAACTATGTATTAGAGCAACCAGCCTTACAAGGCGTTAATGCGTTGCGAAATAAACGGGTTTATTTCTTACCACTTCTCGCTGTATATAGCCCGGGCATTCGGTTATCTGATGGTATTACCATCGTATCTCATGGATTATATCCAAGACTATATCCAGAAGGGGTACCTGATTTAATTCATTAGTAAAGGAGCAGTATGTTAAAACGTATTGGATATACTGCTGGCGGATTTGTCCTCATAGGCGTGCTACTACTAGCTATACTATGGGGACTTTCTGTTGGGACAGTACATTTTTCATTTTCTCAAATTCTTAACATAGTTATTAATCAATTTTCAAGTCCTCTAGCTATCGATGATCCTTTAAATAGTCCAGATCAGACCATCATATGGTTGCTTAGAATGCCACGATTATTAATGGCTGCTATCATTGGTGCAGGCCTCGCCGTATCTGGTGTCATCATGCAAGCCATTGTTAAGAATCCATTGGCGGATCCGTATATTTTGGGGATTTCCTCCGGTGCATCATTAGGCGCAACGGTTGCCATTTTATTCGGTGTTGGTGTGATGTTTGGGGAAAATTTCGTCGGTGTGATGGCCTTCATTGGTGCTATGGCCATTTCCTTTGGCGTATTGTTTATCTCCAATCTAGGGGGGCGTCCCAATTCGGTAAAACTTATTTTAGGTGGTCTCGCATTAAGTGCTGTATGTAGCTCGTTCTCTAGCTTTGTGGTATATCTCGCAAACGATAAAGAAGGAATTCAAACCATTACTTATTGGTTGATGGGGAGCTTTGCCGGTGCTAAGTGGGATATACTTCCTATTATCGCCATAGTTGTGGTGTTGAGTATTTTATTTTTCTGGTCTCAAAGCCGAATCCTTAATTTGATGCTCCTCGGCGATGAGGTGGCGATCACATTGGGACGTGATTTACATATATATCGCCAAGTGTACTTGATTATTAGCTCTCTCATCATTGGTTTTGTAGTGTATGCGGCAGGCATGATCGGCTTTGTAGGCCTTCTAATTCCTCATCTTGTGCGTATGACGATGGGGACTAATCACTGGACATTGATTCCATTCAGTGCCCTCTGTGGCAGTATTTTTCTCGTTATCGCCGATGCTCTTTGTCGATGCATCATTCCGCACGCAGAATTGCCTATCGGTATTTTGATTTCTCTCATTGGTGCACCGACCTTTGTATATATGTTAGTACGTAAGAATTACGGATTTGGAGGAGAATAATGAATATTCACACGAGTAATATCCAAGTCTCATTTGGTTCTAAGACGATTCTTCACGACATTTCACTAGATATACAGGACAAGGAATTTGTTGGCATCATAGGTCCTAATGGGAGTGGTAAAAGTACATTTCTAAAATGTTTATATCGCGTATTACAGCCTAATAATGGCAAGATTTTCTTTGATGGCACGGAATTGAATGAGTTGAGTCATCGTGATACAGCTTTGAAAATGGCTGTTGTAGCACAGCATAGTACAGTCAATTTTGATTTCTCCGTACTTGAGATGGTTCTCTTGGGGCGTTCCCCTTATAAAGGGTTGCTTGATCGAGATCAAATTGAGGATTATAAAATTGCTCGTCATGCGCTCTCAGAGGTTGGTCTTAGCGATTTTGAAAGCCGCAGCTTTAACACTCTATCGGGTGGTGAGCAACAGCGTGTCATCTTGGCACGAGCATTGGCACAGCGCACAGAATGTCTTGTGCTCGATGAGCCGACAAACCATTTAGATATTAAGTATCAGCTTGAACTCATGACCATTGTAAAAAAACTTGGTGCAACGGTAGTATCTGCTATTCATGATTTGAATTTAGCAGCTATCTATTGTGACCGTATCATCGCCTTAAAGGATGGACGCATTGTTTGTAGTGGTAAACCTGCAGATGTATTGACGTCGGAAACAATTCGCTATATTTACGGTGTATCTGCAACGGTACAAACATTGCCTGATGGGCGATTAAATATTATATACAATATGGAATAGTATACATATAGGGGGTATGGGTTGTTGCATACCCCCTATAGTTATGCAACAATGATATAGACTTATACCGCATGGTTAGGGTATACATGTTCTATCAATGGATTGAGTTTAGTTTTTACATAGAGGTAGTATATGATGAAAAAAATGAATAAGCGCATATATTTTGCTACGTTGTTAGCTTTGCTTAGTATGTCTGTAAATGGATATGCAGCAGATGTAACCATGAATAATAATGAAGAAGAGGTTGATATCAATGTCACTGCAAATCGTACCGCCCTCATGGATTTAGATACACCGAGTGCTATGAATGTTATTACGCCAGAGGACTTAAAAAATAGTGGCGCTAAAAACGCCTTTGATGCAGTGGCTACTGTACCAGGTGTGACAATTAATTCCTACAGTGCATCTGGTGGCGATTTTGGCGGTATGGATAGTCGCACGAATATTCGAGGCCTTGACCGCGGCGCTCTTATCCTTTTAAATGGTGTACCTATGAACCTTAATGGTAAGGGCGGCCTCAGTTCGATTCCAACGAGTGCTATCAAGCGCATCGAGGTGGTAAAGGGGGCAGCCTCTACACTATATGGGGCTGAGGCTTTAGGTGGCGTTATAAATGTCATCACAAAAACTCCAGATAAAGAGGGTGGTTCTGCAACTGTAGCCATAGGAAATCGCGGCTCTAAACGCTATGATGTGTCGTATGGAACCGACAAATTTATCGTTGGTATCGATAGAAAATACTGGGGCTCTCAAAATCCGTCTAGCCCTGTGCGCTACGATTATGCAGGTACAAAACATTATGATTACTATTCGGCTACCAATAAAGGAAACGCTTTGGGTGTATTCATGAGCGGCAAAGTTTCTGATAAGGTAACCTTGAATTTCAATCGCTCTGAAAATCGATCTTCTTATGGTTTACTAAGTACAGAAACGAATCCGGTCAATCAAGCAAGACATTCTACGTCCTATAACTATAAGGATGACCGCAATAATGCATCCTTAATTTATAAGGACAAGGGTACAACCGGCACAGTATTCTATAATGACCGCACTATGCGTGGTGAAAGCCGTGTACATAATACAAATCAATTTAAACCAACCGATACTAGCTATAATGCTCGTCAGTATGGCGTTGATGTACAGCATGAATGGGATTTTAGAGGTGGTAAAGACTATCTCGTTGCGGGATTTACAGGAAAACAGGATACATATCATGCTACACAGGCACCTATATACATTCATCCTCATCGTAACACCTATGCTATCTATGGTAGTTATTCCTATGAAATTAATCCGAAGTGGACATCCATTTTGGGCTTACGCTACACCGTTATCCAAGATCCTGTAAAGGATCAACGTGTGTTGACACCTCAATTCCAATTGTTGCATACCATCAACAAACAATCTTCCATGTACATGAACGTAGGTAAAGCTTTCACAATGCCTAGCCTTAGCGATACGTTCCGTAGTGTAGCGCGTCAATATACGGCTGTTAGCGGTAAGAATTTGAAGCCGGAAGAAGGCTGGAATTATGAAGTAGGATATAAGCAAATCAACAAGAAGGATAGCTGGAAGGTTGATGTATTCTATATGGATTTCAAAAACTTCTTCCAATGGGAACGTGATGCTAGTGGGCGACCTACGGTTCGCGTCAATGGTGGTCAATTCCGTAATGTTGGTATTGAAGCAGAGTATAGTAGACGTTTGTCCAAGCGTCTCAATGTGAAGCTTGGCGGCTCGTATTCTAACCCAAGACAAAAGGAGATGAACCAAAACTACTGGAAACAAGTAGCGCCTAAGTTACAATTTACTACAGGTATTCATTATGCAAGCCCAACATGGGAAGCTGGTACATCCTTTAACTTTGTCACAAAACGATTGCGCAATCGCGATGGTGGCCTAAATCCTAATATCGCGATTTGGAATGCGTATGTAGGCTATCATTTCAATAAGGATGCCACACTTCGCCTCGATGCACGCAACTTATTAAATCGCCATAATGTTATCACTAATGGGGATTATGAATATTGGGATGAACCGTTCAATTATGAATTGAGCTATACGCATAAATTCTAATTTAAATACTTTTGGTTCTGGCCCTATACAAACAGTACTAGTAGGGGGTATGGGTTTTGTGGAGTTCCTCTAAATGTGTAATAATACAATTATGTGATTAATATGAATTATGAATGTGTATTATGAGGGACTTATTATGACTAGACACATGAAACGACGTACATATTTACTCATCTGTATGGCTTTGATGGGTTTATCTGTGAATGCTTATGCAGCAGATGTAACTGCTACATCATCAAACGCTGTTGCTACATCATCAGAAACACATACTATTAACGTGACGGCAAATCGCACGGCTCTACTGGATTTAGATACACCTGCGGCGATGGATGTGATTACAGCACAAGATATCATGGATAGTGGCGCTAAAAATGCTTTTGATGCGGTTAACATGGTGCCAGGTATTACGTCCTTCTCCTATGGTGCATCGGGCCTTGAATACGGCGCCATGGATAGCCGTGTCAATATCCGTGGCCTTGAACGGGGGTCCTTGGTTCTCGTGAATGGTGTGCCTATGAACCTTAATGGTAAGGGTGGTCTTAGCTCGATTCCAACAGGTTCCATCGAGCGTATTGAGGTACTTAAAGGGGCTGCTTCTGCACTCTATGGCTCTGATGCGATGAGTGGCGTTATTAATGTAATAACAAAAACACCGAATCAAGAAGGTGGTTCTGCTACGGTCAGTGTAGGCAATCGTGGTGCTCATTCCTATAAGCTCAACTATGGTACACCTCGCTTCTTAATTGGCATAGAACGTGGGTTCTTTGGTGAACAAGACCCATCAACGCCAATTCGCACTGATAGTGTGACTCGTCCTCGCGGGTATGAGTACTATACGGCTCGTGACAAGGGGAACTCCCTTGGTCTATTTATGAGTGGTAAATTGAGTGATAAGGTAACAGTGAACTTCAGTCGTTTTGAAGGTAAATCCGCTTATGCGCAGTTGAGTACTGAAAGTAATGTAACAAATCGAAATCGACACTCCACCACATACGCCTATGATGATACAAAGAATAATGCATCCTTGATTTATAAAGAAGGTACTACTACAGGCACACTTTTCTATAATGATAGAGATTTGAAGGGAAAGAATCGCAGACATGATCTTACAGCATTCCAATCTAATGACAGCAATTATATTGCTCGTCAATATGGTTTTGATGTACAGCATGAATGGGATTTTAGAGGCGGCAAGGACTATTTAATTGCCGGTGTACTTGGCAAACGGGAAACCTATCGCACCACATCTGGTCCTGTATATGCGAACCCACATCGTCATAGTTTAGCGATGTATGGTAGTTATTCTTATCAAATTAGTCCTACCTGGAATACCGTTGTAGGCTTGCGCTATACGGACATCAAGGATCCGGTGAAGAATCAACAAGTATTGACACCGCAGTTCCAATTAAACCATCGCATTAATAAAGAATCGTCATTATATATGAACGTAGGTAAGGCGTTTACCATGCCAAACTTGAGCGACACCTTTAAAGCGGTAAGTAACCAATATCGCGCGGTGAGTGGCCGTAACTTAAAACCTGAAGAAGGTTGGAACTATGAATTAGGGTACAAGCACATCACGGACAAGGAGAGTTGGAAGGTGGCTGCATTCTACATGGACTTCAAAAACTTCTTCTCTTGGAAGCCTGATAGCAACGGCAAAATGACGATTCGCGTAAATGGTGGTCGTTATAAAAATGTAGGGATTGAAACGGAATACGGTCGTAAGTTAACAAATCGCTTAAAGATGACTGTAGGCGCGTCCTATTCAAATCCGAAACAGATGGAAATTGACAAGGATTACTGGAAGCAAGCGAATCCAAAATTACAATTTACAGGTGGCATCCATTACGCAAGTTCAACATGGACAGCCGGTTCTAGCCTTAACTTTGTAACGAAACGGTTAAAAAACCGTGATGGCGGTATTAATCCAAACCTCGTGGCTTGGAATGCGTATGTAGGATATAAGTTTAACGAAGATTCCTCAGTACGTTTCGATGCACGTAATTTGTTAAATCGCCACAATGTTATTTCTAATGGCGATTGGGAATATTGGGATGAGCCGTTCAACTATCAACTTAGCTATACACAAAAATTCTAATATGTATATTATGGTTAAATAGAACTATACAAGGAGTATCATCATGAACAAGAACAACGTATTTCTAATATGTTTGATGATACTCCTTTGTGTATCTATTACAGGGTGTGGGCCTCATATAGATGCTCATGATGCTCCGCATATGCGCTATGTTGAAAGTAATGACGGCGTACGCGTAGCCGTTCCCGAGCATCCGAAGCGCATTTTAGCATTGTCTTCCGCATACGATACAATTTTGCTAGGGCTCATAGAACCGAATCGGTTGGTAGGTATCAATAAATTATCTACCTATCCTGAGTACTCCATGGAAGCGGAACGGGCAAAGCTTGTAAAACCTGTGATGAGTTCCTATCCTCTAGAAAAGATTATCGCCTTAAAGCCAGATTTGGTGATTGCTCCTGATTATACGACGTCGGACGTCATAGAAGGGTTACGTCATATGGGTATACCCACAGTTGTCGTAGCTGGCGGTACTACGGTAGAGGGTGTCATTAAAAATGTAACAGACATTGCCAATATCGTAGGAGAAGATGAAAAGGGACAATTTTACGATAATAAGATTCATCGTGAAATCGATGAATTAAAACGGCTAGGAACATCAATCCCGACGGAGCAGCGCAAGAGCGTACTCTTTGTATCGTCCATGGATGGCTATACGGGAACGAGTAGCCTCTTTGATGATATGTGCAAGTATATGAGTATTAATAATGCACCTCATATGTTAGGGTTACCACCGCGCACCCCGTTTGGTGAGGAGCGTGTTCTCGAGATGGACCCAGATTATATTTTCATTCCTTCCTATAAGGGAATGGATAAGTCCTTGTCTAGTCGATATCTAGAAAATCCAGCCTTTCAGAATTTGCGAGTTATACAGGAAAATCACGTAAAACCTTTACCAGCAGCGTACTTATATACTATGAATCAGCATATTGGCGAAGCGATGCTCGCCATTATGCATACTGTGTATCCTCAGTTAGAAAGGAACTCTCATGAGTAAACAGAAACAACGAATCATGGCGATAACTCTGATTGGGGTATTGCTATGTATTGTGAGCTTATTAGCGCTACATGTAGGAACTATTATGATTCCTATCGGAGGCGGTATACAAAGTATCTTAAACGGTATGGGTATACCCATTCAGTTTACAGAGCCTATAACGGCTGAACAAGAGGCGGTGTTGTGGTTTATCCGTATGCCACGCCTTATTATTGGACTTCTCGTAGGTGGCGCCTTGGCACTAGCAGGTGCGGTTATGCAAGGCGTTTTCTCAAACCCTTTGGCGGACCCTGGTATTATGGGCGTATCGGCAGGGGCATCCCTCGGTGCCGTTATCGCTATCGCTCTTGGCGTTACGTCTCTTGGCATGTTTTACATGCCTGCCTTTGCCTTTATAGGGGCCTTTGTATCCGTTGGTATTACCATTCTTTTGACATTGCGTAATAACAAGCTTGATACGACAACCTTATTGTTAGCGGGCGTAGCTGTTAGTATGCTACTGGGCGCTTTTACATCGGGGATTTTGACGATGATTAATGAATACCGGTTGCGTGAATTCCTATTCTGGATGGTAGGTGGCCTCGATTTTCGTCGTTGGGACCATGTGCTACTGGCGGTAGGACCTATTATGACGGGCAGCGTTATCTTGATGATGCTCGGTCGTCATCTTAATGTACTCGTTCTAGGCGATACAGAGGCACGTGCATTGGGTTTGCCTGTTATGGTGTACCGTATGGTATTCCTATTCTTGGCGTCTATCGTTACGGCTACTGCGGTTTGTGTCAGCGGGTCCATTGGCTTTGTAGGCCTTGTGGTACCTCATATTGTGCGCCTTTTAGTTGGCCCAGATCATAGAATCTTATTACCTATGTCGGCTGTCGGTGGTGCCTTGTTCCTTGTATTCTGCGATACCTTGGGGCGCGTCGTGGCGCAACCAGTAGAAATCCGTGTCGGGATTATGACGGCTCTTATAGGGGCACCATATTTTCTATACTTACTTCATCGCTTGCGTCGTAAAGGAGGGGCCTAATGAAATTAGATGTTCAATCGTTATCCGTCACATTAGGGGATACTACCATTGTAAAAGAGGCTTCCTTTTCTATTGACCGCGGTGAGTTCGTTGGTATTATCGGTCCTAATGGATCTGGTAAAACGACCCTATTGAAAACATTGCGTGGCCTCTATCCAACATCAGGTGGTCATATTTTGTGGGATGGTAACAGTATCGATACCTTGAGCGATAAAGAAATCGCCCATCATGTAGCCTACATGCAACAGTCTGTCAATGTTAACTTTGATTATGAAGCCATAGATATTGTGATGACGGCACGCTATCCTTATTTAAAATGGTGGCAACAAGAAGGCCCAGAAGATAAGGTCATTGTAGAAAATGCCATGAAAGATGTAGGTGTGTACCACCTGCGGAATCGATCTGTACAATCTTTAAGCGGTGGTGAACGGCAACGTGTATTCTTAGCAAAGGCGTTGGCACAACAAACTGATGTACTGTTACTCGATGAACCGACGGCAGCGTTAGACCTAGTTTACGCGGATGATATTTTCCATGAAGGTCGTCGTTTATGCGATGAAGGTAAAACGATTTTAATTGTCGTTCATGACTTGGAATTGGCCGCTAAATACTGTACTAAGCTTGTTTTGGTAAGTGACGGACAAATCGTTGATGTAGGCACACCGCGTGAGGTGCTTACTGCAGAAAATCTACGAGCTGCCTTCCACCTATCTGCAGCGGTTTATGATGATCCGTATTTTAAACAACAACGTATCTTTGTGTTCCCTAAAGGAACTACGGATATTGAAGCATATAAACAAAAAGAGGCTAGTGGTGAGATATCTATTGATCCACAGCTGAAATAGAGGTCAAGCTTATGTTATATCCATTTACTGCTATTGTGGGTCAAGATGAAATGAAATTGGCCCTGTTGCTAAATGCTATAAATCCATCTATTGGCGGTGTCTTAATCGAAGGGGAAAAGGGGACTGCAAAGTCCACGGCCGTGCGTGCATTGGCAAATCTTTTACCATCTATGGAAGAAGGGGCACCTGCCATGACAGTTGTAGAATTGCCTATCAATGCTACAGAGGATCGTGTAGTAGGTTCTATTAATTTAGAAAAGGCATTACAAGAAGGTGTGAAAGCTTTTGAACCAGGCATTTTACATGCAGCTCATCAAAATATTCTCTACGTGGATGAGGTCAATCTTTTAGACGACCATATTGTAGATTTGTTGTTAGATGTAGCGGCTATGGGGGTGAACACCGTAGAGCGGGAAGGGGTAAGCCATTCTCATCCATCTCGTTTTATCCTCGTAGGGACCATGAATCCAGAAGAGGGGGACCTTAGACCTCAATTACTAGACCGATTTGGTCTATCTGTTATGGTCTGTGGCGAGCAAGATCCGGCGCAGCGCATGGATGTTATTAAGCGTCGCCTTGCCTTTGGCGATAATCCGGTAGAGTTTGTAGCGACCTATGATGAGTGGGAACGAGCATTACATGATCGGTTGTTACAAGCTCGTGAATTATTACCAAGTATTATTCCTTCTGATGATATTCTCCTTAAGATAGCCAGTATCAGCATCGGCGTTGGCGTTGATGGGCATCGCCCAGATATTACGATGATGCACACCGCTCGCGCTCACGCCGCCTTTCACGGTCGTCGAGAAATCACAGATGAGGACCTCAAGGTGGCTGCAAGATTGACCTTGAAACATCGTCTTCGGAGACTGCCTTTCGAGGACCAAGGTCATGATGCGGACCGCATCGATGCTGTTGTGGCAGCGGTGATCGAGGGCTAGTTATGGAACCATCTGTACAAGAGGCTCTCCAAATAGGCCTCGTAAATGACCAGATTCATAGTGTTGTCATTTCTGGTGGTACTGGTGTAGGTAAAAGTTTTGCAGTTCGCCAGTGCCTCGAGAAATGGCAAATTCCATACCGTATTATTCCCGTTTATATCGATAACGCTCAGCTTCAAGATACCATTGATTTTGAGTTGTCCTTACAGCAAGGGGAAATCGTTATGTCCTCTGGCTTGTTGGATGATAGTCAAACGCGTTGTTGGCTTATCGATGATGGTCATGTGCTGGCCCCAGAGGTTCGTCATGCACTACTCGAAGAAGCAGAACGGCGCAATATTCTTCTCATCATGACTCTCAACCATGATGAAACATGTTTAACTGATTCAGAGTGGGAGCTTGTAGATGTTCACGTATCTATGAACGCGCCTTCCCTGGAAGTTCGTATCGATGTTCTACAACGAGTTCGAGATGAAATCTCTGTGACCTATGATGGGAAACTATCAGATTTAATAGAACAAAAGAGTATTCAAACCATTGCAGTACCAGAACCAATGATATCTTTGGCGATTGCCTATGCCCTTAAAGCGCATACCGTAGGTCATGGTGCAGAATATGTGTTGTTACAAGTGATGAAATCCTTAGCTCTTCTTGATGGTAGCTCCTATTGTAAGCCTAGTCATGCAGAGCGAGCAGCACTATATGTACTACCGCATCGTATGAAGCGGGAGGAAATGGCAGAGACACAGTCTTCACAGGGGGAATATTCTAGTGAGCCAAGAAAACAAAACTCTGCTACAAACAGTGATGATATATCAAATTCGGTAGATTCTGATACGGCGGATGATGTTGTATCTACGGATGCTAATAATGATACTCAAGGTGATGAATCAAACCTTAATGACTTAAACGCTAATGAATCAACTTTTAATGATACAGATGACTCTCACATAGATTCTACTGAAGATGATACGAATGTTAGTGAAACTAATGGTAGTAATAATTCATCCGATTCTGAGGATTGTCCAGATGATGACTCCAGCAACGATATGGGCGATAGTTGTGATAAGCTATCTTCTTTATGTTTACCTGATACGGTTGCTCGTATAGCTAACCAGATGTTTCACTGGAAATTACAATCTTCTAAGACTGTGGATCGAAAGTATCGTAAAGGTTCCGGTCGTCGTCTCATAACTAAGACAAAGGATACTAGTGGTCGTATGATTCGATCGTACCAAGACGAACATGCACTAGAAGACTTGGCTTTAGTAGAAACATTACGAGCGGCAGCACCATATCAACGATTGCGGAAATCTAGATTCTCACAGCAACTAGAAGCATCTATATCATCATTACGACTAAACGAAACTGCACTATCTCAGCCGTTAGATACAAAAGATTCAAAGGAATTATCTATCGTTATTAAACCGCAAGATTATCGTCGTAAAGCGCGAGAAAAACGTGTTGGGGCGTATCAACTGTTTGTAGTAGATGCGAGTGGTTCTATGGCGGCACGTCATCGTATGGAGGCTACAAAGGCGGCTATCTTGAGCCTTTTACGAGATTCTTATGTTCATCGTGATTCGGTAGGGCTCATTGCATTCCGCAAGGAGTCAGCTGAGGTATTATTACCGTTTACTCGTAGTGTGGAGCGGGCAGAACGTCTTCTAGCCTCTATGCCTACAGGTGGTAGAACACCATTATCTAAAGGTTTGCGTATGGCTTATACCATGTGCGATAGATTGTTGCGATCCCATAAAGCGGAGCGGATTCAAATTATATGTATCACCGATGGTCGTGCTACCTCCGGTGATTCAGATGACCCTGTATCAGAGTCCAAGCAATGGGCTCGTATAGTAGGCACGTTACCAGTAGACTGTATCGTTATCGATACGGAAACGGGGTTTATCAAGCTTGGTCTCGCTAAAGAATTATGTAAATTGATGAATGGCAATTATTATGCTATGGATACTATTTCGGCAGACAGTATTTTGCGCGTGTCGCGGAGGTAAATCATGAGCCGTCTCATGTATATTTCTAATTTAGGAAAACAAATCCAATATATAGAAAAGGCCGTTACTACCTACCCAGAATTATTGCAGGGGGAGGTAGATATTTGTAATATGAAAAAACAGCCTGTGTGGGATGTTAACTTTGAAAGTCGCTTACGGGCTGCGGATGTGATTCTCGTTACGAATATGGGTGTCGGTTTAGATTCGCCGTTTTTAGAGCGTTTAGAACGTTGGCTGTACGCTCATCACCCTAAGTACTGGATTGATGTGGTAGAGCCTAAGAAAACGGATATTCTCTATCGGAATATAGATGAGGAGCAACGGAGACTTCTTGAAAGTTATCGCCGCACAAGTGGTGTTATGAACTATGTGCGTCTTATTAACGGAGCTCTTAGTACAAAACCGACCTCTGAATGGAAACAACCTAATCCTATACCGTGGCAGGCTATTATGGGCCGTGATGGCAATATCTACGAAACCTATGATGCGTTCATGGATGCTGAGGGACATCGCGATTGGCCATCCATAGCAGTGTACTTTTACCGCGACGAATGGATTATGGGGGATATTTACTATCAACAGGCCTTATTTGAAGAGATTTATAAACATGGTTATAACCCAATTATCTTTTATGGGCAATATGGATCTAACCCTCGCGTAGGCATACCGAACATGAAACTATCTATGAACCATCTCTTTGGAAAGAATGCGTTCCCCTTTGATGTGCTCATTAATACTTGTAAGTTCTCCTTCCAATCCTTAGGGGCTCAAACCTTGGAGGAGTTAAAGTTACAAGATTGCCCAATCATTCAAGGTTACACCATATATATGGATGAAGAGTCCTGGGCTCAGGACCCGCAAGGTGTTACGCCATTAGATGTGAATTTATCTATATCACAGCCCGAACTGGATGGGGTGATTCAAGGCGGCGTGGTAGCTTGTCAGACGTATGATGAGAATGGGCATTATGTATATTTGCCAGTAAAAGAACGGATTGCAGCCGTTGTGCAGCGAGCCATTAAATGGTCTAAGTTACGTCATATTCCTGTATCGGAGAGAAAGGTAGCCATTGTTTTACATAACTACCCGCCTAAGAATTCTAATATTGGTTCTGCTGCAGGTCTTGATACACCTGAGTCGGTGCTTCGGCTGTTAGAACAGATGAAAGCAGAAGGTTATACGATTGATACGGTACCAGATACAAGTGCAGACTTGATGGACATTGTTACATCGCATATGACCAATGACCGCTCCATGCTCACCGATGAACTATTAGCCTCTGCAGAGGGCCGTATGAGTAGTGCAGATTATAAAGCTTATTTTGAAACCCTACCAACAGATACACAACAAGCTATGATTGCATCTTGGGGAGAGGCTCCTGGTGATGTATTTGTGTACGACGATGAAGTCATCATACCGGGCTTCTCAAATGGTAATTTATGGATTACGGTGCAACCACCTCGTGGTTTTGGGGAGAATGTATCCGCCATTTACCACGATCCCTGTTTGCCACCTCCGCATCAGTATTTGGCATTTTACCATTGGGTGCGGACCGTCTTTGAAGCGGATGCAGTTATCCATGTAGGGACTCATGGCTCCTTAGAATGGTTACCAGGCAAGGGAGCAGGCCTTAGTGCTAGTTGTTATCCTGAAATCGGTATCTCTAGTTTGCCAAATATTTACCCATACTGGACAACTATTATCGGGGAAGGCATACAAGCGAAACGGCGTAGCTCCGCTTGCTTAGTAGGGCACCTGTCGCCACCGATGACGACGGCAGGGCTTTACGATGAGTTTGAAGAATTAGAAGCCTTACTAGATGAGCATAGTCACTTTGAACAGGAACATCCTGAAAGCGTGTGGGAAATTGGAAAAGTCATTCGTGAGAAAGCGATGGCCTGTCATCTTATCGATGAAAAACAAGGGCCTACAATGGATTTAGACTCTATTATTACAGCGGTCCATGAAAAGCTAAGCGATTTGAAACACATGCAAATGCGCAATGGTTTACATATTTTGGGACAAGGTCCTGAAGGTGTTGACTTAGAGGAATATATTACGGCTATTGTACGGACACCTCAAGGCGATATTGCATCAGCTCTTGAAATACTAGCAGCGGAGATGGGCTATGATTGGTTATATTTAGAGCAGCATGCTGGGGAAACTTCAGATGATGGTACTCGTAATAGTGTAATCATTGATCGCATCTGGCATGAATTGCGTGCCTTTGTATCTAATGTCATGCATGATCCAAATTACAAGGTGCCACCTAGTTTGGAGTCTTTGGCTGAGGCTATCCTTTGTGAGTATATTCCTAAATTAGACCAAACCAAGAATGAGATTAGTTCTATTTCTAAGGGACTCCAAGGCCGATATGTAGAGCCAGGCCCTGGTGGAGCTCCATCGAGTGGCCAAGTTGATGTATTACCGACGGGACGTAATTTCTATGGTTTAGATGAGCGTGCACTACCAACGAAGGTAGCGTACCAACTAGGCATAGACTTGGCAGATCAAGTTATTGCCGATTATATTTTAAATGAACAGCGCTATCCGGAGACGGTTGGCATTATCCTTTGGGCTAGTAGTAACTCAAGAAGTCATGGTCAGTGTTTAGGTGAGTTTCTCTATTTGTTAGGGGTTCGTCCTAAATGGCAATCCAATGGTCGTATTTCAGGGCTTGAGATTATCCCATTAGATGAATTACAACGCCCTCGTATCGATGTTATGGGCCGCATCAGCGGTCTCATTCGAGATATGATGCCTACTGCCATCAGCTGGCTCGACAAGGCAGTTGAACTGGTGGCAGATCTAGATGAACCGTTAGAAGATAATTATGTAAAAAAGCATATCCACGACGATGTAGATTGGCTTGTGGAACAAGGTGAAGATCCTTTATTAGCGACTAAGAAGGCACGCCTTCGCATCTTTGGTGATCCACCACAGGCCTATGGCACAGGTGTGGGTGCTTTGATAGAAGGTAAAAATTGGCAATCAGTAGAAGATATTGCGCAAGTATACAGTAAGTGGAGTAGCTTCCATTTGCACAAAGACATTCCCCAAGATATGCGATTATTTCAACGGCGCCTTACTACTATGGATGTGACCATTAAAAATGAAGATAATCGAGAAACGCATATATTAAGCGCTGACGATTATTATAGCTATCATGGAGGCCTTATTGCGGCGGTACGAACTGCAAAAGGCAGTGCTCCTCGTTCTTATGTAGGGGATAGCACAGACCGTAGCCACGTTGTGATGCGATCCTTGTCGGACGAGTTCCGTCGCGTTGTGCAAGGGGAAACACAGAATCCTAAATTTATTCAAGCCATGATGAAACACGGCTACAAAGGAGCATCGGACATGTCCAATGTAGTGTCTCACAGTTTTGGTTGGGATGCGACGAGTGATATAGTGCCCGATTGGGTCTATGAAGGCTATGCGAACAAGTATGCCTTAGATAAGACGGTACAAGACTGGATGCGTGACGTAAATCCGTGGGCCTTGCAGCGCATTGCAGAAATCTTATTAGAAGCCGCTCAACGTGGCTATTGGGATGCAGATCCAGACATGTTACAAGACTTGCAGTCCCTATATATTTCAATAGAAGGTGTTATAGAAGGTCGTTAGTATGAAACAAAGAATATCGATTATATGTGCCATATTAATGATGGTACTACTGGTGGTCGGCTGTGGTCCTACCCAAACGGGCACTACAGGCGCCACACATCAAGTGACAGATGGGGCAGGTGTAGCTGTTACGGTTCCTAGCGAGCCTAAACGGATTGTTCCTATCGCTGCTAGTACAGAGGATATCGTCTTATCTTTGGTGAATCCAAGTCGGGTGGCTGCTGTTGGCACGGTACCTAACAATGTACCTGACGCATCGGCTAAGGTGGAGAAGCATGTGAAAGCATCTGCTGAGTCCTTATTGTCTGTACAACCTGATTTAGTATTAGTTCCCAATTGGGTGTCTCCTGATGCGATTGGGGAAATGCGAAATATGCAAATTCCAGTTTACGTGTATAAGACGCCTACAACGGTAGAAGAGGCAAAATCTGTTATTCACGAGATTGCCGGTCTACTACACGCCTCTGATGAATCCATGATTGCCAGCATGGATGCAGATTTGAAAACAGTAGAAGAATTGGCCAATAAGCATAGTGGAGAACGTCCTTTGGTGGCGTTTTATTCCCAATTTGGTTTAACAGGTGGCAAAGGGTCAACCTTTGATGATATGTGTAAGTATTTGAAGGTAAATAATGCGGCCGCTCAATTAGGCTTAGGGCCTTTTGATAACGGGACGCGAGAGGATTTAATCAAAGCCAATCCAGATATTATTATCATTCCGTCTGTGGACTATACTTCTGATGGCACTACGCCAGCAGCGGCAGAACAGCTTTATTCTGACCCTGCCTTGCAAGGTGTTAAGGCCATTGCTAATCGTCGTGTGTATCTCGTAGATTCCTCGCAGGTCATGAGTTATTCCCAATTCATGACCCGTGCAATGGTGTCTATGGCACAATATATTTATAGTTTGTAGAAAATTATGTGTGGAGGTTTTTATGAAAGTATCAAAAATGAAACGATTATCCATGTACGTGGGTTTGGCTCTTGTATTTGGTAGCACTATTAGCGCACCTAGCGTATTGGCTGCTGAACCAGGGGAATCTCATACCATTGTCGTTACTGCAACACGCAGTGAACAACAGCTTTCACAAGTACCAGCTAGCGTAGGCGTAGTGACTGGTGACGATATTCGTGAACGTCATGCAACAAATATGAACGAAGCTTTACGTGTCGTTCCAGGTGTTGATATTAACACTTATGGTGGTGGTGTAGGGTATACGAATTCTAATGTATTCCGTATCAATGGTTCTGAGCAAGTATTATATTTGGTAGACGGCATCAACATGGGTGCGGCTGGTGTGAACCCGCCGATGACAATTCTGAAAGATATGTCTAGTATTGACCGTGTAGAAGTACAACGCGGTGCAGGTTCTACCTTATATGGTTCTGGCGCTATCGGTGGCGTTGTGAACGTAATCACTGCAAAACCTGAGGAAGGCGTTCAAACTAAACTTCGTATGATGGGGGGAAGCAATGATTTAGAACAATACGCTCTTTTGAACGAAGGGAGCCAAAAGGATTGGTACTGGCGTGTAGGCTACCAAAAGGACATTATCGGTTCTTATAAAGATGGTCATGGTAAACGTATCCCGCAACATGGTAATAGCCATACTGGTTCTTTCATGGTAGGCAACAAAATTAATGATAAAAATGATGTAAAGGTATTCTATGATACCTATCGCGGTGATGCGATGTACTCTGACCATATGGGTGCTCTTAATCATATTCGTTATGGTACTGAAGCAAATGATTCCTTCCGTGCTATTTGGAATAACAACATCAATAAACGTTGGAGCCATCAATTATACGTATTAGATAATCACTATAAAACTAAATATGATGGTAATTTACCATATGATCGTTATTTAACAGATGTGAAGACCCGTGCTATTGGTGACCAAGTTACGTATAAGGCGAAAAATCAAACTGTAGTAGGTGGTTTTGATTGGCGCCAAGATAAGGTGCTTAATATGGGGGGCGTAAAGCTTACAAATACATCCTATTATGTACAAGATGAGTGGAAATTTGCACCAAAATGGACTGTAATTCCAGGTATTCGCGTTGATCATCACTCTGCATTCGGCACGCATACATCTCCGTCCATCAGTGTTGGTTACGATGTAAATGCTAAAACAAATGTGTACGCAGCGTACAAAGAATATTTCTTAGCACCAACACCATATCAATTGTTCGATGGCACAAATGGCAACCGCAATTTGAAACCTGAAACAGGTCATGAATGGAGCATAGGTGTTCATCATAAATTCGGTACAACTTGGAATAGTAACCTTAGCTTCTTCAGTCGTAGTACAAAAGATAAAATTGGTTGGGTAATGACAAACCCTGCGGCATTCAGTGGTATCTATAAAAACTTTGATACAGAAAAAGCCCATGGTATTAATGCAGATGTACGTAAGCAATTAACGAAACATTTATCTGCCCGCCTAGGTTATACGTATACTCATATCAATGCGACACCAACTCGCAAAGCAAATCGTGATGGTTATGTGCCTAAACATGCCGTCAATGCAGGTCTCGATTACAACGATGCTAAATGGGATGCTCATTTAGATATTCGCGGCATCATCGACCGTCCAGGCCCTAAGGCTAATAGCTTCCCACGTACAACGTATTGGATTACTGATATCAGTGCTAACTATCGCGTACGTGACAATGTGACTGTATTTGGTCGAATTAATAACCTATTTGATACATACTATGCGGAACAATCTAGCGTTCGCTATGGTAACCCAGGTGATTGGTGGCCAGGTCAAGGTCGCAACTTCCGCTTAGGTATTGAAATTACCATCTAATTTATCGCATAAGTAAAAAACTGATAAGGCTGTAAGCTACAATGATAAAACTATAGATTTTCTCTTGTAAAAGCACTATAATAGAATGTATCTATATATATCAATGTATGCGTATTACAGCCTTATTTTTGTGTAAGGCTTTTATCTAGAGGAGTTGGATTCTGTATGGAACTACCGGTTTTATCCCCGTATATGATGGCTCGCAAGCCGTCGGGGATCCGCATGGGGCAAATTAAATTTTTAGAACGAAAGAACCCACCTATTTTGGTAAATGGTTCTATTGGTAATGTTATGCGTCCTATGCATCCCGCCATGCAGCGCCGACTATTTACTCTAGGCGGACCCAATAGTCCTTTCAGTACAGGCATCGTACCCTATGTACCAACAACGGGTACCGATGAATGTCGCGAAGCATTCTTGCATATTTTGCGTAGCCAAGGTTTTGATACGACCGGTTTAAATGTGCTAGTAACAGATGGGGCATCTATGGCGATGGAAATCATCATGCTTGGCGTTTGTGGCGGTGCAGGCGAAGAGGAACGTCCTCTATTGATGTTCAATCCGTCCTACACGAACTACGATGCGGTAGGTCATCGCATTGGTCGTAAAACGGTAACCGTAGAACGACGCCTGAACGAGAATGGCGAATTTGAATTACCATCCATTGAAACCGTGGAAAAACGCATTATAGAAACAAAACCAGGGGCATTGTTGATTATTCCTTACGACAATCCAACTGGTCAGCTATTCAGCAAAGAAACTTTGATTGAATATGCATCTTTGTGCGTAAAATATAATTTATGGATTATTTCCGACGAAGCCTATCGTGAATTGGCCTACGAAAAAGGCAAGGAAACATCTAGTATTTGGACATTGACGAATAAGGATGTACCAGGTATCGAAGGCCGTCGTATCAGTCTTGAAACGGCCTCTAAGGTTTGGAATGCTTGTGGCCTTCGCATTGGCGCCATCATTACAGACAATGCGTTGTGCTATGAAAAATCTGTTGCTGAATATACGGCGAATCTCAGTGCTAATACGCTTGGTCAATATATTTTTGGTGCCTTGGCTCATGAAAGCCATGCTGAGCTTCATAACTGGTATGAGCAACAACGTGATTACTATCGCGAAATGATTTATGAACTTCACAAGGGATTCAAAGAGGTAGAACCAGATTTCATTATCTCTAATCCAGAAGCGTCCATCTATTTCGTTATCGATGTACGCAATGTAGCAAAACCTGGCTTTGACGGAGTAGAATTTGCTGCATGGTGTGCTGAACACGGCCGTGTGACCTTGGATGATGGCAATGACTATACATTGCTCATGGCTCCACTTAACGGATTCTACAGTGGTGCCGATAGCGAACACAATCCTGGTAAAACACAACTTCGCATATCCTTCTGCGAAAACCCAGATCTTTTAAAACTAGCGCCTGTATTGCTATCTAAACTATTTAGAGCATACGAAGCGCAACGATAATTGAAAGGACTATAACTAGAATGCAATTCATTCTCATGCATTTAGTTATAGTCTTTTTTCTTTTATAATTATATTTAAGTTGAGATTATGATAAAATAATGATAATATCATGATATAAGGAGGTGTGTGTGTTGATAAATATTAGACCTGTATCAGATTTGCGAAACAAGTTTTCTGAAGTTGAGGAAACCGTAATTACAACAAATTCTCCAGTATTTTTAACTAAGAATGGATATGGAACTATGGTGTTAATGAGTATTGATCAGTATTCTGCATTAACAGATCCTATTGAGTATGTACTAGACGAAGCTGATTCTGCAGCAAAAGAAGGTAAAGTTAGATTCTCTGGCACCGATGTTTTTCGTCGCATAAGGGAGAGAATCGATGGAGCAGAAATATAAGCTTACATTTTTACCATTATTTGAGCATGAACTTAATCATATTGTTGATTACATAACTTATATTTTACATAATAGAGATGCTGCACATAGTCTTGTATCAGATGTCGAAGCAGCCATATATGCAAGACTTGATTGCCCTGAATCTTTTGCTGTCTATCCAAGTAAAAAGCATAGAAAATATCCATATTATAAGATAAATGTGCGAAACTTTTATATTCTTTATGTTGTAATTAACGATGTGATGGAGGTTCGTCATATTTTCTATAATCGACGAGATTTACAAACTTTATTAGATGATTGATAAAAGGAGCTATATTGCTGAGGATACCCTCTAGCAGTATAGCTCCTTTATTGTTCCCTATAAAGCAATGATAGGGAGTTGTGTTTAGGTATTATCTTTTTCATAGTCTAGTCCCTTAGTAGATATGCCCATGCTTTGTTGTTGATTTAGCATAGAACTATCCTCTGTTGATGGATAGGATGTGTCGTCTAAGGTTACTGTTTCCAATAATTTGTCGATATTATCGGCTTGGATGGATACTTCTTTGTTATACCATTCGCCAAACTCACGGATAACTGTTTCATTGCGCCTATAATAGGTGTATTGGTCAATTTTTCGCGATTCCACAAGGCCTGCACGCTCTAACATAGTCATAAATGTAGATACAGACGATTGCGATACACCACAGCGTTTTTGAATACTCTTAACGCTAACGCTGTTTGGAAAATCGATGAGAGTTTTAGAGTGTACTTGAACACCGAATTCTTGCTCTGGGTGCTTTAGCCACAATATAATATCTAACCGATGTGGATTGGATAATGCTTTCAGAATTCTTTGCGGATCCATATGGCCTCCTTGAGGTAAATACCAAAATGTTGAGTGCCTTACTTTGACCGTGGTCTTGCATTATGCGGTCGTATTATATACGCGTCTTGCTCCGTATAGAGATAATTATTTACTTTTATCATACGATAATTTTTATGTGAAAGCTAGGAAAATTTATAAATTAATTCTACAGGTCGGTGGAGTGCAGTGATAAAAAGTCTCCACCGGCCGGGTCTGACTTCGCCCTACGGGCTTCGCAGGGCCAAAGTCGTAAAAAAATGATAACCTCACCTCTTTTTATCAAAAATAGGCAAAATAAACAAATTTCATACGGGTAGAATGAGAACGGCCGGGTCTGACTTCGCCCTACGGGCTCCGGAGGGCCATAAGTAGTGGTGAGTCAGCAGAGGAGCAAGGCGACGTATGAGGCCCACACATCACTTAGTCACGAACGTAAGATTTCGTAAAACGAAATCCACAGTGAGCGTAAAGTCGGTTTTGGAAGGACATTCCTTTTTTTGTCTATAAAATATGCACGTAATCAATAATACGCAAGTCTAAAAAGAACAGGGAACAAATCAAAATTGATTTGTTCCCTGCTTTGTTTTCGATATAGCCGTTAGTATTAATATGCTACAATCTTTTCCTATTTATTGTTACCGATAATATATAGTTTAATCTAAAAACACCTTTCAAAAAACGACTTTGGCCCTGCGGAGGCCGATAGGCCGGAGTCAGACCCGGCCGGTGGAGGCTTTTTGGAAGGTGTTTTTAGATTGCTTACATTAATGAAAAAGATTGTAGCATATTATAATAACGGTTTATCCTTTATCTCTTTTGGTTTTCTCGGATATTTCCCAGGTGTTGTTCCTGTTTTCTTAATGTACACGATAGCTCGTTTATCGTCCAATGTTGGTAAGGTCACGGTTTTTACATCTTCGATGGATGCTTTTAATGTGCTAAGGGCTTTATCAGATTCGCCGATTTCTTCTTCGTAGATGGCGCCTTTTAAGGCGATAACATAGCCACCTTGTTTAACGTAGGGCACGGTCCATTCTAATAAGATTGGTAATCTTGCAACGGCACGGCTTGTGGCGATATCAAAGCTTTCACGATAGTCCTGATGACTCAAATCTTCAGCGCGTCCATGCAAGGTCTTGCAGTTCGTCAATTGCAATTCGTCGATAACGGACTCAAGAAAGGTAAGGCGTTTCTTGAGGGAGTCAAACAAGGTCACGTGCAAGGTTCTGTCATAGATGGCCAAGGGAATGCCAGGGAAACCAGCACCTGTTCCAACATCGATAATGGAGGATCCAGATTTGATAATTTTCGGATCATAACAAGATAGGGAATCAATCATGTGCTTAACCACGACTTCCTTCATATCCGTAATGCCCGTCAGGTTGAGATATTTATTTGTTTCAATCATGCGTGCATAATAGACGTAGAAATCTTTTGCTTGCTGCTGTGTGCATGGCAATCCAAATGCTGCCATTTGTGAAAGCATATATTCTACAAACTCAGATTCACTAGCGATAGGCACATCATATTTTTCTTTCATCGGTGCTCCTAACTATATGTATGTAATTCAGGTTAAAATTCATTTATTCGTACTGTAAGGCCTGTTTATATGCTTCTAGGATAAATTATATGCAAAGTACTTAAAAAAGAGCATATAAGCGAAATATAAGAGTCATATTTATATCTATTATACCATATTCTCAATATATTCTCATTTATTATATAGATAAAAGTGCAAAAAGAGGAGGTACTCATAAAAATCTTATATCATCTAAACCGCCTCATAATTGTAAACCTATTTTGTTAACCTTCTAACACATCCTTTTCCAAATTTATATATCTTATTTCTACCTTTTAAATTTTACTGTTTATCTCTAATTTATCACTATGAACTTTTCTTCACCTACAGATTATTTTGTCTATTCTGAATGTACACTCAGTGTATTTCTCTAGTGTACATATTTTACTGGTATAATAATATGTATTTTATAAATATTCATATAAATATACAAACTTTTACGTATATACTCACTTTTACATTTATAAAAATAAAGCTTGCTAATGGTATCATTTATAGATACACTACAATCAATAGGAGGTGATACCCATGAAACAAAAATGTATGTGGTTCTTATTTAAACTTGGGCTATCCTTATTTACTCCAGATTATATGAGTCAAGGTCGCGAAGTCGATGAGCATCAGGAACGGGAAACCTTATAACAGAAAAAGCTAGTTAATCAAACGATTAGCTAGCTTTTTTCTATGTAATCACATATTCTATTTGTTCCTATTGTATTGTTCTAGTTGAATCAACAGTACAGACACATCCGCCGGGGATACACCAGAGATACGGCTGGCTTGGCCGATGGAGTGAGGGCGAATTTTGTTGAGCTTTTGTTGCGCTTCAAGGGAAATACCTTTAATTTCTGTATAATCCCATTCTTTTGGAAGAATTTTTTCTTCCAGTTTGCGAACCTTCTCAACTTGTTCCATTTGCTTTTTAATGTAACCTTCGTAGGTAATGGCAATATCCATAGCTTCTTCTACATCAGGTGTAAAGCGTTTCAAACCAAATGCATCAGCTACGGTAGCATAGGAGAGTTCGTTACGTTTTACCAAATCATATGCGTGGATGCCTGTTTTGATAGGGGCTGTGCCCAAGCTTTCAAGCAAGGCTTGCGTTTCCTTGGACGGATTGACAGGTGTGTTGCGCAACAATTCCATGCCTTCTTCGATGGCCGCTTTTTTAGCTGTAAATTTAGCCCAACGATCGTCTTTCACAAGGCCGATTTCACGACCTTTTTCGGTAAGGCGCATGTCCGCATTATCTTGACGAAGCAATAGACGATATTCACTGCGACTTGTCATCATGCGGTACGGTTCATTTGTACCTTTTGTTACGAGATCATCGATGAGAACACCGATGTATGCTTCGGAGCGTGCAAGAATGAAAGGTCCTTTTCCTTGAAGCCACAACGCTGCATTAATACCAGCCATTAGACCTTGTGCAGCGGCTTCTTCATAGCCAGATGTGCCATTGGCTTGACCTGCAGAGTAGAGGCCTTCAATATGTTTCACTTGAAGGGCTGGCGTCAATTGTGTTGGGTTCAAGCAATCGTATTCAATAGCATAGGCAGGACGCATGATTTCGACGTTTTCAAGACCAGGAATAGTGCGAAGGAATGCGTATTGTACGTCCATAGGAAGGGATGTACTCATGCCTTGTACATACATTTCATTTGTGCCCGTTCCTTCTGGTTCTACGAATAATTGATGGCGTTCTTTATCGGCAAAGCGCACCACCTTATCTTCGATGGAAGGGCAGTAGCGCGGGCCAACACCTTCAATTTTACCGCTGTACATAGGAGCACGATGAATATTGCTTTTAATAATCTCATGCGTTTCCTTATTCGTATACGTCAACCAGCACACATCTTCGTTGCGGTTGGTCCATTCGTCCATAAAGGAAAAGGCATGATGATGTGCATCGCCTTCTTGAACGGCCATATTTTCAATATTAAGCGTCCGTTTATCTACGCGGGCTGGCGTGCCAGTCTTAAAGCGCATCAATTCAACGCCATTATCTAGTAGGGATTGAGAAAATTGTTCCGCTACCCGTTGCCCATTTGGGCCACCTATATAGTCGATATCGCCGATGAGGATTTTGCCTTTCAAATAGGTCCCTGTACAAAGAATGACAGCCTTAGCACCATAGAATTCGCCAAGCTCAGTAACGATACCCGTTACCTTGCCATTATCAACCTTGAGCTCCGTAACCATGATTTGCTTAACATTGAGATTATCCGTATTTTCCAAGGTTTGTTTCATCAAATGTTGGTATTTAATTTTGTCCGATTGGCAGCGCAAGGAATGCACGGCAGGACCTTTACCCATATTGAGCATACGCATTTGAATGGCCGTAGCATCCGCATTGATACCCATTTGACCACCCAACGCATCGAGCTCATACACAAGATGGCTTTTACCAGGACCGCCAACGGCAGGGTTGCACGGCATAAGTGCAATATTATCCAAACTGATGGTCGCCATCAACGTGCGATGACCCATGCGGGCGCAGGCGAGGGCCGCCTCACAACCAGCATGACCGCCACCGATGACGATGACATCATAATTATCTACAGTATACATATCTATTGAATCCCTTATATTTATTACTTATTTTGAAAGTTTATTTTACTAAAATTACGAGGCCAAAGGCCGAGTTTCTCCTTCTCTCTATAGGTAAATGAGGACTTTCAAAAAACGACTTTGGCCCTGCGAAGGCCGTAGGCCGAAGTCAGACCCGGCCGGTG
>OGIQ01000171.1_pt1 | contig 28926 bp, 26 predicted proteins | sample 1571811 | NCBI WGS metagenome assembly OGIQ01 (sample SAMEA2582103, study PRJEB24529) | metagenome | biome: Human gut stool | place: China | collected 2011
CGTTCGGATATCATTACCAAATTCATCAAATCCATAGGTTTCCTCACTTCTTCCTTCTCCTTTATGTTTATGTGAAATAATATGACCTACAGCATTCACATAACATGCACACTTTCGCTATAATTTAATATCTCTTTATCCTTTTTTTCTATCTGTAATTAGATTTACTTGCAAATAGCCTTTTTCCTTTATTAGTCTCTCTGCTTCTTCACTTCTTTTCATCATTCCTGTTTCAATATAAATTTTTTTATTCGTCCAGATAAGAATCCTATCTGCCCCTCTTCCTGTTGACTTGTAACACACGGATTTGACATCTTTCCAAGAATATTTTCTCTCTAATCCCCAAATCGAACGATACATAATTTCATTCCATGTAACAATGATTCTTTTGTTATACCAATATAAAAGAAAATAGCTTCCCTCTACTCCACATAATATTAAAAATAAAATGAATACACCTATCACTTCATATGTTGCCTCTGAAATTAATATAAGTAAAGTAACACCTACTCCAATAAACCAAAAAAATATTCCCAGCATAAGTGTAAATGCTGTTCTTCCTGAACACACAACTTGTTTTTCAGTCTCCACTTCAGTTATTCCTTTCCATCGAAATTTATATTTATTTTTGTATCTAATCCACCATTAATTCTGTTTACCAACACATCATATACCGCCTCTGCGCCAATATACTTTATTAATAATGCCAAAGCTTCTTTAGAATCTGGAGCGCAACTTCCCGCATATTTTACAAGCCGATCTGCTACTTTTCCAATTTCTTCATGTGAAATCAATTTTTTTAATATGGTGCAAATTTTGAACATAATTTTGGTGCAATATTACCTATTATTTTTCCTCCATTATCTTTTCTCTAATTCATCCAATGTATCCTGTATAAATGCAACTGCATCGACCATGTTAATGGATACACCAAATAATTGTTGATTCTGTTTATTCATAAAACCGTACCGCACACGATTTTGGTCTGTTGTAATTCGATCTATCTCCTGTCTGTTAATCGTCTTCCTTTTTCCAAAAAAATTACAAATGACAATTTCCTTTTCTCTCACTATGATCTTTTGCTCTCGGTACATGGAAAACCAGAAAAAAGAAATTATCAGCAGACAACTGGTACAGCAAGCCATATATATAAACGCTATATAACTCATTTCTAAAAAAATCAAAGTCAGTAAAAACACACAAACTGTCACACAATAAGTTACAATGCCTAAAATACAAATTCCTTTTTTTCTTCTCACAATATATTTTGAATCCTGTAATTTTTCGTTTTTCCTTTTAGAAAATCGAATTCCAAAACAAGCTACTATTATATGTACCATTCCATATATTAACCATATAACGCCCTTATTCATATTTCCTACAATTATTTCATTCCCAGCCTGAATCCAGCATCCAATTCCAACAATACTGGTAAACCATGACAAAAGCATAATACTTTTCCATGTCTGAATTAACTGTTTTTCAGCTTGTATATCCTTTTGTTCCATTATATTACCTCCAAAAATTCTCGTATCTGTGATGCCATCCAAATAGTCGGCGCAACTATCATAATGATTCCAAATAAAAACCAAAAAATTTTCTGCCCTTTTTTCTCTTGTATTTTGCATTCTGCCAGTGACTCAACTCCTGCACCAATAAATACAAAAAATATTTGGAAAACACCCCAAAAAAAACATACAAAAAGCTTGTCTACTTTTAATACATACATTAGAAACATTGACAGTACAAATAAAATTTCGCAGCTTATGCATACAATCATTGACATAATTGTTGTCTCTCCGTAAATCGCGACTGGGAATAACAGTATATTGCTCAATTTTCCATTTACTTCTATTTTGGTAAATTGTCTGTCTTTATTTCTCAATCTAAATATTAAAATGAGCCCAATTGTTATTATTGTGAAAGTAATAATGCTCCTGTTCTCCATTCCTTATCTCCCCTCTTCTGTGGACACTCCTCTTCATTTGCATGGGCAAAAATATTTTATATGATCCATTGGTCTGTTCCAACTCCGGCATCATTACCATCCCAGAATCTTCCCGATTTATACAATCTGTTCATTTTCTGTTTCCATTGTGCAATAAATATTTTACCATAAAGCCCTCCATGTGTCATAACGTTTTACATCTATTATTTCAATTTCTGAAATCCATTTTCACCTCCACAAGTATATACGTTCAAAAAAAAGCTGGATGATATACATCCAGCTCTGTGTCAATATAATTTCCTGTAAATGCTTTTATAAAACAACATGATCCGTTTCAAAGAGCGCTTCAAACTCTTTCTGGCTGATTTTTTCTTTTTCCAGCAGAAGTTTGGCACAGGCATCTAAAACACTGCGGTTTTCTGTAATGATCTGTCTTGCCTTGGCATAACACTCATCAATGATACGTTTTACTTCCTGGTCGATCGCAGTTGCCACACCTTCCCCATAGCCTCTGGTGTGTGCCAGATCTCTTCCGATGAACACTTCATCATCATCATTATCATAGCAGATCAGTCCGACATTCTCCGACATACCATAGCGTGTCACCATCGCTTTTGCCATCTTGGTTGCCTGTTTGATATCCTGGGAAGCACCGGTTGTGATATCGTCAAAGACAAGTTCCTCCGCCACGCGTCCTCCGAGTGAAACAGTGATATCCTGTAACATCTTTCCCTTGGTGTTAAACATTTCATCCTTTTCCGGGAGTGGCATGGTATATCCTGCTGCACCTGCTCCGGTAGGGATAATGGATACAGAATACACAGGTCCTACATCCGGCAATACATGGAATAAGATTGCATGGCCAGCTTCATGGAATGCAGTGATCCGTTTTTCCTTGTCGGAAATGATACGGCTCTTCTTCTCTGCTCCGATTCCAACTTTTACAAAGGATTTCTTAATATCATTCTGTGTGATGTACGCACGGTTTTCTTTTGCAGCGACGATTGCCGCCTCATTCAAAAGATTTTCCAGATCAGCTCCGGTAAATCCGGCGGTTGTCTGCGCAATCTGTTTTAAGTCCACATCATCGCCAAGCGGTTTATTCTTGGCATGTACAGCAAGGATTTCCTCTCTGCCGCCGATATCCGGACGACCGACATACACTTTGCGGTCAAAACGTCCCGGACGCATGATAGCCGGGTCTAAAATATCCACACGGTTCGTTGCCGCCATGACAATAATGCCCTCATTGACGCCAAAACCGTCCATCTCAACAAGCATCTGGTTTAATGTCTGCTCACGCTCATCATGTCCACCGCCCATACCGGTTCCGCGGCGTCTTGCCACCGCATCGATCTCATCGATAAAGACGATACATGGTGCGTTTTTCTTTGCTTCCTCAAAAAGATCACGGACACGGGATGCACCGACACCGACAAACATCTCCACGAAATCAGAACCGGAAATACTAAAAAACGGCACGCCTGCTTCTCCTGCAATCGCTTTTGCAAGCAGTGTCTTACCTGTTCCCGGAGGTCCGACTAACAGAACTCCTTTCGGGATTCTTGCGCCTAAAGCCGTATATTTCTGTGGTGCACGAAGGAAATCCACGATCTCCTCCAGCTCCTCTTTTTCCTCTTTCAGACCTGCGACATTGGCAAATGTCACTTTTTTGGCATCCGGCTGCATCAGCTTTGCACGGCTCTTACCGAAATTCATCATCTTGCTGCTGCCGCCGCCTGCGTTTGCCGCTGCCTGATTGGTCATAATCATGAAGAAAATAAACATTGCAGCAAATATGATCAGATATGGAAGCAATGTCATGATCCAGCTCTCCGCCGGAACATTCTCCATCGTATAATCCGTGATCCCCTGATCCTGCAGATAGGATACGATCTCATTGACATCCGACACGATCAATACCTTCTGTGTGGAATCCGAGAAGGTAAGCTTCACACTTCCCGTCGGGATCTCACGATTCTGCACAATATCAATGGCTGCCACATCCCCTGATTGGATGTCTCTTTCAAAAGCTGCCCGTGTATAAGAATTGGTTGTTGTATTTCCGTCTAAGAAATACCAGACACCAACTACGATCAGGATGAGCAAAAGATAAAATCCAAAGCCTCTGTAACTATTATTCCTACTATTCAAAGCTGCTCTCCTTTATTCTTCGTCCTCAAGTTCCACACATCCAATGTATGGCAGATTTCTGTACTGCTGGTCAAGGTCTAATCCGAAACCTACTACAAATTCATCCGGGATCTCAAATCCGACATAATCAACCTTCACATCGCACACACGACGGTCCGGTTTATCTAACAGTGTGCATAATTTCAGGCTCTTTGGATTTCTTGTTTTCAGATTCTGGAGCAGATAGCTTAATGTTCTTCCGGAATCAATGATATCCTCGACAACAAGGACATTCTTTCCTTCAATTGTAGTATCAAGATCTTTTCCAATCTTGACAACACCACTGGAACTTGTGCCGGCACCATAACTGGAAACAGACATAAAATCGATCTCTACCGGAGATGCGATCCGCTTAGCAAGTTCACAGGTAAAGAAAATCGATCCCTTTAAAATGCAGATCAGATATACGGTCTCACCGCCGTAATCTCTGCTGATCTGTTCTCCCATTGCTTTTACGCGCTCTGTGATCTGTTCTTCTGTCAGATACTTTCTAATATTCTTTACTTTCATGATAATTTCCTCCAAAAAAATGTACTTCTAATATCTTTTTTGTATTTTCATCGATTTTATAATCTGCACTGATCCGCTGTCCGACCGCCCATACAACATGAGAGTCTTCCGTCAGGAGCAGCATGGTATCCCGCATCTCTTTTGGGACTTTTTCGTTAATAAAATACTCTTTCAGTTTCTTTGTGTGTCCCCTGTCATCCACCGTAAGATAATCTCCTGCGGTTCTGGTTCTGATTTGCAGTCCAACTTTGATTTTATCATAATTCAGCCATTTCGTATATGATTTTTTATCAATTTCCCCGATTTTCCCATCCGGGCTGAGTCCGCAAAACCTTACTCTGCCTCCCGGCACTTCCAGTTCCAGTGTCTCTCCATCAAAAACTTTTTGCAGGCTCTCCTTTGGTATTTCTATCAAAAAGGTGTTATCCGCCCTCTTTTTTTCCGTCTCTTTTCTCAGCAAAATACCATGATAATTGCGCTCCGCCAGCACCTGATATGGCAGTTCCACATATCGTCCAACCTGTGAAAAATAAAGGTTTCTCACGCTCTCTACATGTTTTCTCGTAATATCTTTTTTCGATCCTGCCACCTGTCCGATTGCCTTATGGAGAACCTCCCGCTGCACAACTTCGTGGCTCTCCTCCCACACACCCGGATAAAGCTGTATGCCGTCTTTTTTTTCAACCACATACATTTCCCGGATATGCTCTGCCTCCTCATTGAGAAAATCTCTCATTTCCTGCAGAAGCGCCGCACTCTGGTTGATATGTGCCACCGCCTGCCCATTGATCTGCTTTAGTTCCGGCAGCACCTGATGCCGGATACGGTTTCTGCTGTATTCTGTATCCAGATTTGTCTCATCCATACAATAGGACTGCCCACATTCCTTTAAAAATGCCTCGATCTCTTCCCGCGACTGCGCAAGCAGAGGACGGATCAATTCGTAAATCCCCTCATCCCTGCGGCGGCTCATGCCACACAGCCCATCCAGTCCGCTTCCGCGCACCATCTGAAACAAAACCGTTTCTGCGTTATCCTCCGCATGATGCGCCAGCGCAAGCCTGATCTTCTTATCCGGAAATTCCTTTTTGACGCTTTCGGCAGCTTTCTTATAACAGTCATATCTTAAAATGCGCGCTGCTTCCTCCAGACCAAGACCATGTTTCTCCGCAAATAGAGGAACTTCCACTGAAAATATATGACATCTGATCCCATGATCCTGACACAGGTTTTTCACAAACGCAGCGTCTTTCCGGCTCTCTTCCCCACGGATGCCATGTTCCACATGGACTGCTTCCAATAAAAAATCTGTTTTTTTCTGTAACTGCTCCAGCATCAACAGGAGGCAGACGGAATCAGCACCGCCGGATACCCCTGCGAGTACTATGTCCCCGTCTTCCACTATTTTTTCTTTTTTCCATTCGTTTAAAAGTTCATTTGTCATCTATTTCTCCCAGATGCAGGTTGCAAGAATGGTCATATCATCCGAAACCTTTCCCCCTGTAAAAAGAAGCACCCGCTCCAAAATCTTTTTCGCCAGGATGCCCGGATGATTGGTGTTGATACTCTCGATGATCTCCTGCATTGTTTCTTCCGGATTTGGTACATGCAGATATTCTAACACACCATCCGTGACCATGACAACAAAATCGCCGTTTTTCAGGGTTATCTTTTTATGCTCGATCTCGGGGTTTGTCCCGACGCCCACCGGCAGGGAATCCGGGGCAAAACTTGTCACCTCCTGCCCGTGCCTGATAAAGCTTCCCGCTGCTCCGATCTTGTAAAAATCGGCCGCCCCATCATAGAGGTTCACCATGCACAGGTCAACGGTCGAATACAGATCGCTCTCCCCTTTCATCACCATCGCCGAGTTCATCATACGGATCGCTGTCTCCACCGAAAAACCGGCTTCCAAAAAGCGTTCCACTAGATCTAACACCATCTCACTCTCTTTGCATGCGGCACTGCCGGAGCCCATGCCATCCGAGAGTCCGAGCAGAAGATCGCCGCGCTCCAGCTCCAGAAACGAGAAATTGTCCCCGGAAATCTGTGCACCGTCTTTTTTCAGCCGTGCGATTCCCTGCACACTGCGGTATTTTGTATCCTCGTAAAACAAAAAATCGGTGCGTTCCTTTGAGATAAATGAGCGGCAGTCTGCGGCAGCACGGATATCTTTTCCAAGCGCATGGCTGACCGCTGCGAGAAATGATTTCACAGAAACACAGCCGCCCATTTTACTGCGCAGTCCCGCTGTCAGCCGCAGACGTCCCTCCTGATTCTCATACAAATGCATTTCCTCAATGACGATCCCGCTCTCTTTTGCCCGGTAGCGTATCTCTGCCAATGCCTTTTTCTCCTGCGTATCCAGCAGTTTTTCCTCCTTTGCACAGTCTTTCATAATGTATGCCATCGCATCAAGCTGTTCTGCGATCGTCTGACGGTTTTCCAACAGACGGTTGTACCACGCACGATTTAAGCTTGCCTTCTCAAACACACGCACTGCCTCCTCCACCATATCTTTGCTGTGTTTGCAGTAGTGGCTTAGTTCCTCCTCGCTCTCTTTCGCCGGAGTCCCCACATTCAGGATCGACGTGATCATGTTAGACAAAATTCCATACAACGGTGTAGATTCCTGCTCCCAGCATATCGCACAGCAGTCACAATTTGCACAGAGCCGCCCGGTCAGCTCATTTTGCATTTGTCCGAGTTCCTCCGCCGTGTACTGCTCCTTTTTTTTACTCATATTCATAAAAATCTGTGACAATCCCTGAAATGATTCCGCATACCCCGAAAGGCGTTCCTCCTTGCCTCTGTCCACGGGTTCCTGCTCTATCCTGCTTCCGCGCCCCTGCCACTCCATAAAAAAATGAATGCCGCGGTTTAAAAGGATCACCGCACCGAATATAAAGATTCCTTCCAGAAACACCGCCAGAACCTCCGGTTGGTCTTTCCATTCCAGCAGTCCGCCACAGAAAGACAGAATCATCGTCGTGATTGCTGTCAGGATTGCCGCCAGAAATGCGGGGCAGCCCTCATTCGCCCACTCTACCAGTTTGATCGCACCTGCGGTCACAAGAAGTGCCACTGCGTATTTTACCGTTGCCGTCAGTGGCATAAAATAAAGCATTCCTATGTACATTGCAGCTGTCAGCCACACGCCGCTTACTCCCTCCAAAAATGCTGCCGCAAAATACGCCGGGGCAAGTGGATAGCAGCCCATCATTTGCATACTGCATGCAAGAACGCCTCCCGCAATCGTTATCATCTGTTTACCTGCACTTTTTTTCATGACATAATCTCCTTTTATTGTTTCTGTGTCCATAGATAATTGCGAAACTCTCCCTAGTCTATTGCAAATTGTTCAAAATTGACAAAAACATTCAAGACACGCTCTCGCTACGTGTCGCTCGCAACGGTACTAAGAAGCCAGGCACAACTTACCGTTGTACCTGCCTTCTAAGTGCCGGCGGCTCCCCAGTGTCTTTCATGTCTTTTGTCAATTTTTCACAATTCGTTTTAGGCTTTTATGAGTTTCGCAATTATCTATTTCTGTACGCCGGACAACTTTGAAGTTTTCATGTATCTATGCTTCGCAGTTGTCCTGCAACCGTGTCCACGATTATAGGAGTTGTCCATGAAAATGTTTGTCAAAGGAACGTCGTGGCAAAAAAAAGTTTTCGCCAAAAATTCCGCTCAAATGTCTGTTTGTGGTGCTTGAAGGGAGTTCGGGTTTTTTAGGAGGCTAAGGTACTAAACCATTCAAAATAAGTTACAGAAACGAAATTTTGACACTATACACCGACACCTACGTGAAGTAAAATACTTATAAACCATCCGGTAATTGAAAAACTCATTCATAGCGTAAATTGAATGATTTTCACATTACCGGACACACCCCATTTTGAAAGGAGATTTTATAATGTATATTGCAGATGAAAAAAGATATGACACGATGGTTTACAACCGCTGCGGCAACAGTGGTTTAAAGCTTCCATTAGTATCTTTAGGCTTATGGCATAATTTTGGAGACACGGGTGTTTACGAAAACATGAAGCAGATGTGTTTCACCGCATTTGATCACGGAATCACACATTTTGATCTCGCCAATAATTATGGTCCTGCTTACGGAAGCGCAGAGCGCAACTTCGGAAAGATCATGAAGGAGGAACTTCATCCTTACCGTGATGAACTTCTCATCAGCACAAAGGCCGGTTTTGATATGTGGAAAGGTCCTTACGGCAACTGGGGAAGCCGCAAATATCTGATCGCAAGTCTTGACCAGAGTTTGAAACGTCTCGGTTTGGATTATGTTGATATTTTCTATCATCACAGAATGGATCCGGAGACACCACTGGAAGAGACGATGGGCGCCTTAGATTCTATCGTAAAGAGCGGAAAGGCACTTTATGTCGGTCTTTCCAATTATGATGGTCCGACTTTAAGAAAAGCAACTGCAATCTTAAGTGACTTAAAGTGTCCATTTATCATTAACCAGAATCGTTACTCTATTTTTGACCGCACCATTGAAAATAATGCATTAAAAGATACCGCTTATGAACTTAAGAAGGGAATTATCGCATTCTCTCCTCTGGCTCAGGGACTTCTGACAAACCGTTACTTAAATGGTATCCCAACCGACAGCCGCATTGCCACAGACGGACGTTTCTTAAAGGAATCCGCCCTGACTCCTGAAAAGCTTGCACAGATCCAGGCTTTAAATGTACTTGCCGGAGAACGTGGCCAGACCCTTGCTGAGATGGCTTTAAGCTGGATCTTAAAGGATGATAAAGTAACCAGCGTTTTAATTGGCGCTTCCAAACCGGAACAGATTTTAGACAACATTAAGATCATCGGACACACAGACTTCACAGAAGAAGAATTACAAAAGATAGAGACGATTGCTCAAGGTTGACATTGAAGTACAAAAATGGGACTGTACAAAAAACAGTCCCATTTTTTTATCTATCACGCTCACGATCCAACGAATGCGATCGTTACTTTTGTTCTTTAAATACAACCTCATTATCATAAAGCAGCCCCAATTTGCTCTTGGCGACATCTTCGACATACTGCTGTGATTTTGTATAAGTCTCGTATGCTTCTAACTCTTTTTGTCTGTCCTGTTCTGCGGAAAGCTGCTGTTCTAAGTCCGCCTGTTTGGCAATATATTCCTGATCCTTCTGGTATACCTTAATGATCTGTGTTGACATAACAATTGCAAACACAAATACAATACAGGTAATGCACATTCTTCCAGCTCTGTTTCCGTTTTTTCTACGTCTTCTTTTCGCGTTTGCCATGATGAACCCCTCTAAATCTACGCATTAAAGCTTACATAAACTCATTTTAATCATTTTTATCCATTTTTTCAACTGTTTACATAAAAAACTTATGATTTTCCTGCCAATCTTTCGAAAAGGTTTTGTCACAAAACCGGTTATCCTTCCCGCAATGCCAAGTATTTTCTTCAAAATACACACATTGATCTTTACAACAAATCTGCTGAGGAGGAAAAAATACAGTATCATGCCAAAAATAACACCACCAATGGCAAATCCCCGGATCATACCGTCATTCTCCTGATACAGCATCAGAAAAACCGCAGCAGTGCATAGTAACCAATAACAGAAGTCTTCCACTCCAATCCAGATTGCGCCATGTGGCACGATTCTTCGGAAAATACGAAAAATATCGTACAGCAGGAATAGTCCCATCCCCACCAGAACCGAGATTCCGAGAAAAACTGCCTCTGTGAAAATCCCCTCGCTCACCCTGCTTTCGGTCTCCTGCACCTGCCAAAACAGGATTCCTTCCGCCAGCCGCACAAATCCAGACATTATTTAAAAAGCCTTCCAAGAAGAGATTCCGTCTGTTTTGCAACATTTTTCGGCTCTGAATAGGTCAGAGAATCGATCCGTCCCTCAATATCGATTTCTCCCTTTTCCAGTGAAAGGCGGTTTACATGAAGGTCATGTCCTTTTATTAGAAGCATCCCAAGCTCCGTCTCCAGCAATATCTCTGCCACATCAAAAGACAGTACATCCACCACACCGCTGAATGCGCCATTTTTTCGGTTTGCCAAAAGCACTTTGTGGGATTTTGTCACATTATTCTTCTCATCCATAAATCTCCTCCTCATATATACAGGTAATTGCGAACCTCCTACTTACGTTTTGAATGTTTTCTATGAGTTCCGCACTTGTCTATATTCTATATATGAGAAGGTTCCCTGATTTATGCCCTCAAAAATAACTGCCCTGGCTAATGTGTGTATGGAATATATTTAGGATACATATTCAAACAGGTCTTTTGCTTCCTCTTTCTTCGTTGTATCCTGAAGATCAAGCACACGCACTTTCACACTTTTTGTTCCAAATGCGATCTCGATCACATCCCCGACTTTCACATTGACGGAAGCCTTTGCCGGTTTTCCGTTCACCATCACACGTCCTGCATCACACGCTTCATTCGCAACCGTTCTTCTCTTGATGAGTCGTGACACTTTCAAGAATTTATCTAATCTCATTGTTTTTATTTTCCCCTCTTGCTTTTTATTCCGCAGGTTACACATCCCTGCGGCATGTTTTTTATCCAACAGAAACGATGTCTCCTGCTGCACAAAAAACGAGCCCGGAAAATCCGAGCCCGCTAAACATTCATATTTAAAAAAGAATTATGCGTTAACCATATCTTTTAAAGCTTTTCCTGCTTTGAATTTAGGAGCTTTAGAAGCTGGGATAACCATCTCTTTACCGCTCTGTGGGTTACGTCCTGTTCTCTCTGCTCTCTCAGAAACTTCGAATGTTCCGAATCCAACTAACTGGATTTTCTCACCTTTTTTTAATTCTTCTGCAACAACATCTGTGAATGCTTTTAATGCTGCTTCTGCGTCTTTTTTGCTTAATTCAGCTTTCTCAGCCATAGCTGCAACTAATTCTGCTTTGTTCATGTTAAAAATTCCTCCTCTGGATTTTCACTTTATGATATATGAGGTTTTTTCTTTTCCAAAATACCTACATCCATATTTATACTTGTTTTCTATGTCTTTGTCAAGAAATTTTCCCATTTTGGGGCATTTTTAGGCATTTTCCATATGTTATAACATTTTTCCGATCATTGCATGGACAGCTTCGGATAATGCCTTGGATTTTGCATCTGCATCCTCTAAAGACGTTCCCTTTACACCGAGATAGAATTTTACTTTCGGCTCTGTTCCGGAAGGTCTTACACATACCCATGCATCATCCTCCAGCTCATAATATAAAACATTGGAAGCCGGAAGACCGGTCGGTTTTACAGCGCCTGTTGCCGTATCTGTAATGGTGTCCTTCTTATAATCACGCACTGCCGTTACTTTGTAACCGCCAATCTCTGCCGGAGCATTCTCTCTCAGCGTATTCATGATCTCCTGGATCTTGGCAAGTCCCTCGATACCTTTTAAAGTGATAGCAGTCACATCATCTTTGTAGTATCCGTAACGCTCATACATTGCAAGCATAGCATCCCAGAGTGTCATGTTTTTGGTCTTATAGTAAGCTGCTGCCTCGCACAGTGTCATGGAAGCATCGACCGCATCTTTATCTCTTGCATAAGTTCCGGTCAGACAGCCATAGCTTTCCTCCATACCAAAGAGGTAGGTTCCTTTTCCGGTGTTTTCAAACTCGAGGATCTTCTGTCCGATGAATTTGAATCCTGTTAAAACTTCTACAAGCTGGATTCCATAATATTTTGCAATTGCATCTGCCATATTGGTGGAAACGATCGAGCGGATAAATGCTCCGTCTTCCGGCAGCCCGTATAGGGCTTTTCTCTGACCGATCACATAATCGCCGATCAGGCATCCGGACATGTTACCTGTCAGGCTGTGGTACTCCCCGGTCTTGGAATCTTTTACATAAACGCCAAGTCTGTCTGCATCCGGGTCTGTTGCAAGGATGAGATCAGCATCCACTTTTTTGCCTAAAGCAAGTCCTAATTCAAATGCTTCTGCTGCCTCCGGGTTTGGATAACTTACGGTTGGGAAATCTCCATCCGGGAGTTCCTGCTCCGGAACGACATATACATTTTTGAATCCAAGTTCTTTTAACACACGGCGCACCGGGATATTTCCGGTTCCGTGAAGTGGAGAGTACACGATTTTTAACTCTCCTGCCACTTTGTCAATACAATCCTGATGAAGGATCAGTTTTTTCAGTTCTTCTATGTATGGATCATCGATATCTGCTCCGATCACCTGATAAAGACCTGCTGCAACTGCGGCATCTTTGTCCATCGTCTTAACGGCCGCATAATCTGTGACTTTCTTCACCTCTGCCATAATTCCGGTATCATGAGGTGGCGTGATCTGTGCACCATCCTCCCAGTATACTTTGTATCCATTGTATTCCGGTGGGTTATGGCTGGCTGTGATATTGATTCCTGCGGTGCATCCTAATCTGCGGACTGCATAGGAAAGTTCCGGTGTTGGACGAAGTGATTCGAATACATACGCCTTAATTCCATTTGCAGCAAGACATAAAGCAGCAACATCTGCAAATTCCGGTGACATATGTCTGGAATCATATGCAATTGCTACCCCTTTCTCCTGCGCATGCACATTGTTGATATAATTTGCAAGTCCCTGTGTTGCCTTGCGGACTGTATAGACATTCATACGGTTTGTTCCGGCACCGATCACGCCGCGAAGACCTGCCGTACCAAACTCAAGATCCATATAAAAACGGTCTTCGATCTCTTTTTCGTTCCCCTCAATCGCTTTTAATTCTGCTTTTGTTGCATCGTCGAAGTATGGATTATTTAACCATTCTTCATACATTTCTTTGTATCCCATAATTATTTCCTCCCTGTATTGATCTCGTTTATAGTTTAGCTTTGTCAGCCGCTATTTTCAAGTTATTTTTCAACTATTCAGAGCCAAGGCAGTTTTCAAAAATTTGCGAATCATGCTTGCATGAATGAGCATAATTTTGAAAATTTCTTTGGCGAAGTAACCACAATGAGCAAATAACAAGCATGCTTGTTATTCAAAGAAAGCTCTGAAAGAGCGATTTTGCGAATGAGGTTCTGAATAGACAATATGTAATGACCTCCACATTGTAGGTTCGTGGATTTACCTGTATACTAAAGTTTGACAAGAACAATGGTAACAGGGATTACCGCATACAAAGGGAGGTCATCAAATGAATTATAACACAGTTTACGTAGGAATGGATGTACACAAAGAAAGTTTTACACTTTGTGCGTACACAATCGACGCAGAGAAAGGTTCTCACTTCCAGAGAACAGAAGCTGATTACAAAAATGTTCTGAAGTATCTGGAGTTTCTTCGTACCGTCTACGGAAACGATGCTAACTTCATATGCGGTTATGAGGCTGGTTGCCTCGGTTATACTTTATATCATCAATTAACAGAACATGATGTTAACTGTGTGATACTTGCTCCAACTACGATGCTTGAGCAACGCAGTAAAAGAAGAATTAAGACTGACAGACGAGATGCAGAAATAATTGGTAAATGTCTCGCACAGCATAATTACAGTCCTGTTCATATCCCTACAGCAACAGACGAGGAAACAAAAGAATTCCTCCGTATGAGGGATGATCATAAGCTGGCACTCAAAAAGGTCAAGCAGCAGATACTAGCGTTTTGCCTTCGCCACAACTATCGCTATGATGGAAACAGCCACTGGACAGCAGCACACATCAAATGGCTTAAGTCATTGAACCCTGAGGCACTTTACAAAGAAATCCTCGACGAATATCTGCTGACCTATACTACTCTTAGTGATAAGGTTGAACGGTTGGATAAGCGCATTGAGGAACTTGCTTCTAAGGATGAATACAGAGAATCGGTTAAGAAACTCTGTTGTTTCATCGGTATCAAGACTCACACCGCATTATCTGTTCTGGTCGAGGTTGGTGATTTTCAGCGTTTTGCGTCTGCACAGAATTTTGCGTCCTACCTTGGACTTGTTCCGGGCGAGGATTCCAGCGGTGACGGACAGACAAGGCTTGGTATTACCAAAGCCGGAAATCGCCATGTCCGTATGCTCCTTACAGAAGCTTCTCAATGCTATGCCCGTGGTCAGATAGGATTCAAATCCAAGGAACTGAAATCACGTCAAGCCGGAAATTCGCCACAGGTTATTGCTTATGCAGATAAAGCCAATGAACGCTTAAGACGCCGATACTACAAAATGGTTCTTGGGAAAAGTAAGAAACACAATGTAGCTAAAACAGCAATTGCGCGTGAGCTTGCCTGTTTCATGTGGGGCATGATGACGGAACATATCGCCTGATACAGGTATAACACCGTGCTGACGATATCAAGACCAGGCCGCCGATGGCGGTGCTTTGCAGCCTTGACATCATCATCCCACTGTTATAGTGGGTAATCAAGCAGCTGTAAGGTGGCTTACGCCACATACATCTGACCAGTAATAAAAGTAACAACTGAAGACATCCTGAAAGGGCTTCGGCCATTTCGAGGTTCGAGCTATCTACGACGTAACTATGTTGGCACATAGAAATCTGTGATCCACGCGAATAGACGATAGAGCTCACGGCGGACCATTGACCTGTAGGTAACCAATCCACGTATATCAGAGTGGCCAATGCCGGGAACTGATACTCCGAGGCTCTTTCAGGGTGCCTTCAGACAATTAAATAATATTTTGTGGTGATTTCTGTTAATTTGTACTTGACAAGAGGTCATTACATATCAGTTACATCTTCTTACTTATTTAACGATGTGATGAGATCTGAAAGTGTTGCCAGATAATCGGATGTGACATCTTTGTCCGTGGACTTGTCTGTCGTCTCCGAATCTTTTTCTGTACTCTTTGTCTCCTCCTCACTGTCTTTTGTCTCTGTCTCAGCAGTTTCGGTCTCCTCCACAGACTCTGTGCCCTCTGTCATGTCATTGTCTGACGTAGTACCGTCTCCGGTAAGAGAGATATCGATATTCGCTGCCGCAGAGTTAACAAAAAGCTTTTTATCAAAATCGTCGTATCCCTCTGCCTCCGCATGCAATGTGTGCACGCCATAGGTCAGTACCACAGGTGCGCTGTAATCCACAGTATCCCCATCAATGGAAAGCGTTGCTCCCTCCACATCAATATAAAATATGATACTTCCAGTCTTAGGGCCCTCACCTTTTAATTCATCCAGATCAAGCGTGCAGGTCTCCCCTCTTGCGATCTCCACCTCTGTGCTGCCGCCATATCCTTCATTTGCAACGGTAACCGTATAAGTTCCCTCCGGGATCTCCAGCTTCATATTGTGTGTGATCTGTGCAAAAATCTTACTTCCCACCTGAATAAAACTTCCCTCAAATACGGATGTATTCTTTAACTCCAGAGTTCCCTGTCCGGTAGTGACGGATACGGATAATATTTTTGTTCCGATTCCAACGACACGGATCTCATCTTTTTCGTTCAGGTCGGACAGACGGATTTTTTCTCCATTCGATTCCACGAACAAATCTGCGTCATACGAATACTTGGAATCCGCAATTTTGAAAATCCCACGCTCTGTATCTACCGAATATTTTGTGATATCCGAATATTCCCAGACTTCATCTGCGATCTGTGCCTGCAAGAGCCGTCCTTCGCCATCTTTTTTTCCAATATGGATCACCCTGCCCGGCTCAAAATCCATCGTTGTTGCACTGTTTCCGTATTTATCCAGAAAGTCTGTAGACAATGAATAAACATACAGATACTGCTTTCCTGATGCAAGCTGCTTTAAATTCAACTGTTCATTGGTCATGTCATTGCCAATGATCAGATAGAGATCGGTTCCGATCGATGTCTCCGCCCCTGCACCCTCTGCTTCCTCAGTATCTGCCGCTGTCTCTTTCGCCGGATTATAATACTGTGCAGTCGAGACCGGTCTTGTCTGCTGTCCACAACCCGCTAATAAAATCATACTTAAAATAATGCTATAATACATGTATCTTAATTTTCTCAACGTATCACCTCTTATGTAAATTGCGAAACTCATCAAAGCGTAAATAGAATTGTGAAAAAAAAGTTTCGCTGTTACCTAATTATATCCCATTTCCCACTTTCCCTGCAAGCGTCTGCAAAAAATGCTCCCTCGCCCCCTCCTGTGTGATCACCTTGCTGAGTTTTTCGGTGTTTCTGCCGGAAAGCCAGGCTTTGTGGGACTGGCTATAATGATTTGCAATTTTCCAGAATTTCTCGGGATACGCAAGGTAAAAATACAAATATGAAAATTCCTGCGGCTTTAGTTTACGCACAGAATCATATGCCCCGATCAACTCCATTCCAAGCGACGTGTTCCAATTATTTTTTTCCATCATCTTCCGCACAAAATTTGAGAGGTCACTCACCCGGATCTGATAGGAAAAATTAAGGAAATTGACGATTGCCACGCCCTCTCTCGAAAAAATGACATTGTGCTGGTTATAATCCCCATGGCAGAAGCCAGTCAACTCCTCACGAATCTCCATATTTTGTAACTGCTCTGTGACAGCTTGTGCCTTTTCAAAAAAGCCTGCAAACTGACGCATAAACATTTCCTCAAACTCATTTTTCTGTTTTCTGCCACGGATATAGTTGCGCACCTGCCGCAATTCACGATTATGTTTTTCATAAAGCAAAAGCAGGGCGTTAGGATTCATTTTTACAAACTCAGGCACCTCGTCCGGATACTGTTCAGTTGCATTATGTAAACCAGCGAGCAGTCTTACCGCATACACCATGTCCTCCCTGCTCTTCGTATCGCACTCGGCTCCACGGAAAACTGACAATAGCAGATAATTCTGTTCCTCTTCGTCCCTGGCAAAAATTTCCCCTTCTTTTGTATAAAAGATCTGCTCTGCCACAATATTCTGCCCCTTCAGGAAATCAAGCATTCCAGCCAGAAATTCCGCACGCTCCACAGAGCCCCTATACTCCTTCAGCGCGCGCATTCCGAGATCTGTTTCACACAAAAAACAGTCCCTTCCCTTCGAAATAGACTTTACCTCCATCTCATATTGTTCTGCTATCTGTTCCGGCCTGATATACATGAAAATCCCCTCCATACGATGAATCTGCGATAAGAGAGCAAATGCTCTCCTGCCGTGTCAATTCATCATATGTGAGGGGATGCGATATTATGAACCTGTTCCATTAATTTTTCTTTCGTGTTGTCCTCCGGGTGTTCCAGCACATACTCCAAAAGCTGTTTCAGCGTCTCGCCGATCGCCTTTCCCGGCTGCATTCCATCTGCGATCAGATCCGTTCCCGTAACCGCAAGTTCCTTTATGGAAAGGCACTGCCGCTTCGCCATGATCTGCTCATATATTTCTTCGTATTCCTTTAAATACTCTGCTTTTTCCTCCCGCCTGTATGCACTCTGTGCCAGCATGTCCGCTCTTTTTACTGCAAAAAGTAATGGATACTGATCCACACCGTTCCGATAGATTGCCCTGCGGACCGTCCGCTCCTGCAAAGGCGGATTATCGTCGTGGCATAAGATCAGTCTGCATACCCGGTCGGTTGTATCATTGTCAAACTTCAGCCGCCGCAAAATCTTCCTTGCCACAAGACTTCCTTCCTGTGGGTGTCCATAAAAGTGATCCACGCCATGTTCGTCCGTGGTTCTGCACATCGGTTTTGCCACATCATGTAACAGCATTGTAATACGCGCCACTTTATCCGGCTGTATCTCCATCAGGGCATGCAGCGTGTGCTCCCCCACAGAATAGCAGTGATGCGGATTATTCTGCGGTGTTTTCATCATCTCGTCAAATTCCGGCAGAAAAACTGCGGTAAGTCCTGTCTCATAGGCCGTGCGCAGCAGTTCCGGATGTCCGGACGTGAGAAGTTTTACCATTTCGATCTGAATACGTTCTGCACTCACTTTTGCAATGTTTGGTGCCAGGGAAACAATCGCCTCTCTTGTCTCATCTTCAATAGAGAAGCCAAGCTGCGCTCCAAACCGCACTGCACGCAGCATACGAAGCGCGTCCTCCGTAAAACGCTCCACAGCAGCTCCCACGCACCGGATCACACCGCGCTCTAAATCTCCCACACCATCAAACGCATCGACCAGCCCATCCTTATCATTGTAAGCCATGGCATTGATCGTAAAATCGCGGCGCTTCAGATCTTCTAACAGATTGGAAGTAAACTGTACCTCCTTAGGATGCCTTGCATCCTCATATTCTCCGTCAATACGGTATGTGGTCACCTCGAATCCCTCATGTTCAAGCATCACGGTAACCGTTCCATGCTGGATTCCTGTATCTATGGTATGACGGAATAACGCTTTTACCTGTTCCGGTTTTGCTGATGTCGTGATGTCCCAGTCCATGGGAATCCTCCCTAACATCGTATCACGGACGCACCCACCTACAGCATAGGCCTCGAAGCCATGCTGTGTCAGTGTGTCAATAATATAAGTTACTTTCTCAGGTAAAACGATTTTCATATACGATAGGTTCCTTTTGTCGTTGTTTTGATCGAATATAACAGGTCATCCGCCTTCTTGATCATCTCTGTCATATCATTTTCCGTACAGATATGGTCTCCGGCTGCAATACCGATGGAGCAGGAGATCTGATGCTGTTTATCGATTGAGAATGACTGTCCGAGTTTTTCACTGATCTCCGCCGAAAATCCGTCTGCCTCATCAATAATCTGATAAATACGCTCTGCCTTTTCTTTGAAAATATCCCTATCATCTGTATAAAGGAAGATCAGGAACTCATCCCCGCCATAACGGCACACAAAACCATCTTTTCCACAGACTTCCGTAAAAATATCAGCCATTTTGATCAGAACGAAATCGCCCACATCATGTCCGTACGTATCATTATAGTGTTTGAAATTGTCCAGGTCAATAAACATCACTCCCAGCTTTGGTTTTCTTTTTTCCCCTGCGATCTCTTTCAGAAGTGCGTCTAATTTGCGGTAGAACCCTTCACGGTTATAGCATCCTGTCAGCTGGTCTGTAACTGCCGACATATACAGTTTTGTATTCATCTCATAAATCTTGTCATAGGCATCAAGCCTGTTCAATGCGTAACGCACCTCACGGAACAGAAGCTGATAAAAGTTCAGATCGTCCTCATCAAGCATATAACGGTTCACCGAGGAATGCCAGTTATCCTTCATCAGCACATAGGTGATGACAATATTCTCGATTTTTGCGTTGTTAAAAAATGGGATCGCCACCATGGAACACACATCTTCATCACCAAAAATCGATGTGATATCCTGATGTTCAGAATAATTGCTGCTGATCTTGGAGATCACAAATCCACCCGCATTTTTCCGCATGGATTTTTCCATGATCTTCATGATCTCCGGCGTCATCTCTTTCTCTGTGTCATTGTAAAGTACCTGCGGCACCCTCTCGCTATAGCGGATATAGACTGCCCGGTCGACGTCAAAATGATTTAAAAATGTCTTCATGACCATATTGAGCATCTCTTTTGCAGTGATACCATTTACATCGATCAGTTTCTGCCAGATAGAAATAAAGTCGAGCTGTTCTTTCTTACTCTTATATGCCCGCTCCACGCTCTCCTGCTTTAACAGATCCTCGATTTCCCTGGTTGATAATTCCTCACAGTCGTCATCTACCGGTGGCAGAAGATCTTTCATATCCTCCGCGTACTCATGGAACATGATACGATGTGTCTCTTCATACTGTTTTAAAATAAACTCTTCCTGCTCATAAAGGATCTCTTTTCCTGCATTCCTGAAGCATTCCATCCTGTTCCTTCGGAACAGCACATAACAGAAAAACTGGTTTCCCTCTGCTCTCTTTAAATAAATATCTGCCTGCTCATATAATTTTAGCGCCTCCTCGTTGTCTCCGTCATGCTGTGCTAATAATGCCTTGGAAAACGTATAGAGGAACATATCATCATCTGCCTTTGCGTAGTCATGCACAGTGGCGAGGTTGTTTTCTGTCTTTTCCTTCTCGAAAATATAATTCAAAAACTGGCGGCAGCTATACAGATACCTCTCGCAGTTAAAACGGTTTCCCTGTAAAATGGAAACCAGAGCAAACAATCCATACAGTTTGGACAGGTTGCAGACACGCAGACTGTTCAGATGCAGCTTTTCGATCGCTTTCATACACTGTGTCAGGTATTCCTGCGCCTTGTCATACTGCCCCAGCATAACGCAGTTCAATGACATATTATAATGTACTTCTGCAATATCCTCCGGCTTTCTCAGTTTACATAATATCTTAATTGCCTTGTTGTAATAGCTCTGGGCTCTCTCATTTTCTCCCATTGCACATAAATTATACGCAATACCGGAATAAATCCTTCCGCCCTCCACGCTGTCAACATCTTTCATCGCCTCATAGGTACGGATCGAATATAACAGGGAAACTTCGTACTCGCCATTTGTGGATGCTATCATGATATTTTTCCGGTATGCAATGCTGATAAGCTGCTCATTGCCAATCTCTTTTGCAAGCGCAACGCCCTTGGAAAAATAAATCAAAAATGCTTCCGACCGGTACGCTTTTGCCACGATCTCCGGTTTATTGTCGTATGCATAAATATAAATATGCGCCAGATGATTTTTGTAATGGTACGCATTCAGCTTCTCGATCAGTTTATCGCTGATCTCAATATCCTGGGCACAGAAGAAAATATTGCACCAGCCGGACATCTGGTTCTGCGCTTTTAAAAGTTCTGCACGGAACACTAAAAAATCATCCCCCAGCGCTTCTCCGCACTCCTTTGCCTTCTGTACATAAATCATGGCTTCCTCTAACTTGCCAAGATACATGTAAGAAGTTGCCATCCAGAAATTATAATAAAATGCTCCCTCTTTCTCCTGATCCTGCAGTTTTTCCAGATCTTCGCAGGATTCCAGAGCCTTCGCAATATCTCTTTGCAGCACCGACACCATAATCTGTAACAGCAAAAGCTGATAATGCTTTTTCTCAGAAATCGTAAAGTTATCAAACTTGATCCGGCGCTCAATCTTGCTCAGATGATGGTCTGCCTGGTCAAAATCCAGAAAGTATACCAGATTATTCAGTTTCCGATAGCCATCGTCACTCTCATAATCAGAGTAATAGTCCATGACATCCGGTTCCATGTTCCTGCCTGCATTTCCGATATGGTACACCATGTTCCGGTCATCCATACTCTCACAGATCGCATCCCACTCTTCATGTGCAAATTCCGGAATCGACTGCACATCATTGACTCCCAAGACAATGCCGATATTTTTATTCTTTGTCTGAAGCAGTCTGTTGGTAAGCTGCATGGTGCTTTTCGAAGCCAGCTGAAAGCGGTTCAACACAATGACGATTGGACAGATCTCCGATAATTTCTGAAGCATGGTCACGATCGAACTGTGCATGCGCTCCTGCTCATACTCTACCTCATCGATCAGAATCTGTTCCGTTCTCTCGCAAAATCCCTTTTCAAAATAACTTTCAAACACAGGTCTCTGAAGCTTGTAGACATCACATTCTTCCATAAACTCTTCCAATGTGCCGCTGCAATACTTATGGAACATCTGCCGGATCAGTCCCAGATATGGTTCATAAGCCTCTGCGATCTTGTTATAAGAAAACTCATGACAGGTAAAAAAGATATCTGTCTGGTCCTTATAATGATTGACACTCTCTAAATCCCATATAGAAAAATCATTGCTATACCGCACAAGGATACTGTTATGTTCTACATTTCCGATTCCTCCTGCGACCTGTTCGATAACCCCATTATAATACTTTTCTATCATACGATCCCCTTTTGCTCCAAAAAAACGCTTGCTGTTTTGTCACATTCTATATCCATTACCGGTTATACAATAAAACGTTCCACATTTTTCTGTAGTTTTTCAGCAGAATGATAGGTTGTCTCTGCCTTCTGTTTAATTGCCTCTGCCTCCTGCACAACGTTTCCTACTTTTTCAGCAATATCCGTTGTTCCGGTAGCTCCCTCTGTCGCAGTCTTGCTGACATCGGAGATAGCATCCATCACTCCGTTAATGGATGCGAGCAGCTGCTCCGATGATGCCGAGAAGTCCGTTACAAGAGAATCTACATTGGCAGCATCACTGTTATAGGAATTTGCCATTTCTGCAAATCCTCCAAGACTCTCCACAACATCATTTCCGACAAACTCCAGCAGCCTCTCTGCATCATTTGCAAGATTCTCAACGGCTGCGGTCACATTGCCAGTCACTTCCTGAATATGGGCAACTGCGGCTTTTGACTGCTCTGCCAATACACGGATCTCATCTGCAACAACCGCAAATCCTTTTCCTGCCTCTCCCGCTCTGGCAGCCTCAATGGATGCGTTCAAAGCCAGAAGGTTCGTCTGTCCGGTAATATCCATGATTGATTTGGCAAGAACATTGATCTGATCCACAACCTTAATATCTTCGAGTGCTTTGGTCAGGCTCTCATTAATCTCCTCATGAATCGATCTGGTACGTCTGTCATTTTCGTCTGTATCTTTTTTGATTTTCACAGCACGTTCCCTGATCTCATCTGCCTCGTTAGCGCCATCCTGAGATCTCTCTGCAATACTCTTCGCAGCGCTCTCAATCTCATGTGACATTGCATTTATCTCTTCCGAAGATGCCGCTGTCTCCTCCATACCTGCCGCAAGCTCCTCCGTTGTCGCAGATACATTTTCAATCTGATCATCTAATGCCCGAATACTTGTATCAATCTCCTGCACCATGCCGGTGATCTCTAATGCTTCTGATTTCACCTCTCCAATCAGTTCCTTCATCTCAGAGCGCATTTTCTCAAGCGAATCTGCCAGTTGTCCAAAATCATCTTTTCTCTTTAACAGATCCTGTTCAAATTCTTTTGAAAAATCCCCCTGCGCTATCTCTTCAATGTGGGCAAGGCTCTTTTTCAATGGTTTCACAATGCTGACTGTGATCAGTGTCAGAACTGAAATTAAGATCACTTCCATGACAACAGCGATTCCGATGATCGCCATTCTGCTGTTGGATTCATAGGAAGAAAATTCATTTTTGACATCCAGTACATCATCATCAATATCGTCCGTGTAATTTCCGGTTCCAAGTACCCAGCCAAATGGCTCAAATGCCTTGCTGTAAGCACGTTTTGGAGAAGACTCCGTCTCACCCTCTCTCGGGAATACATAATCCGTAAAACCGCCGTCTTCCTGCTTTCCTGCGTTGATGATCGCCTGCATATACGCAAATCCATTGGTGTCCACTGCATCCATACGATTTGTTCCCTCTGTGTCATTGCCGAGAAGGACTACGTTTGTTCCATCATAGGTATCTACCCAGAAATATCCATTATTGCCGTAACGCAGATCACGAATCTGGTCTGCTGCAAGTTTTTCTGCCTCGTCTAAGGTATATTCACCTTTTTCATACCGATTGTAAATGCTCTGGCAAAGAGATATTACATTATCTACCTGTGCCTTGATCTGTTCATCATACGAGGAACGCATATCATTCTCGATAATGTCTAACGCATTATCTCCAAGACCTGACAGGCTTGTGTTGGAAATGACGGTGCATAGTGCCAGTGCGATCAGTGCAATCACCATTACAATAACTAATTTTGTTCTCACCTTAATATTGTTCATACTCATACCTCCCACTACATCTTTTTTATTTTATGAACCCAATTTTAAATCCTATTTGTATTTTAGCACATTATGCTTATTTTACCACTCTATTTTCGACATTTTTCGTGATTTTATTCTATTTTTCGTTACTGTTCACTCATACTTCGTTCCAGTAACGATTCGCTGACTCATTTCAGTTTTTGCTTCACAAAAGGAGTCTGCTCACTCCTGAATCACTTTCTTACGCAGCAAAACAGCAAGTGTTTTACTGCTGAGTGAACAGTAACTATTTTTATAGCAAAAACGCAGAAGTTATTTGTAACTCCTGCGTTTCTGTCTCAGATGAGAAATGGATTCCTGATTTCGAACTCCATTTTTTTATGTGTCTTTGGATGTTTAAATCCGATTTTATAAGAGCAGAGTAAAAGACCGTTTCCACTCCGTGTCATTGTCTCTTTAAAATTATACTTCGTATCCCCTACGATCGGGATTCCTGCATTTGCTAACTGTACCCGGATCTGATGATGCCTTCCGGTGTCTAACCGGATCCGGAGAATGGCGTTCGTTTTATTCTGTGCGGTCACTTCATAGTCCAGCCTTGCTGACTTTGCGCCCTCCGTACTTTTAGATACCACTTTTGAAGTGTTTGTTTTTCCATCCCGGAGCAGGTAATCTTCCAATGTACCTTTTTTCTGTTCCGGCACACCGTCTGTCACCGCATAATAAAATTTATCTGCCATTTTTGTCTGCACCTGACGGCTTAAATCCGCCGCAGCTTCTTTTGTTTTGGCAAAAACCATCACTCCGCGCACCGGCTGATCCAGCCTGTGTACCACCCCGATATACGGCTGTTCTCCCTTTCCTGCCCGGTAATTTTTCAGAAGGCTTTCCATGTCCGCCTGTCCTAACCGTCTTGTCTGCGCCGCAACCCCCGCCGGTTTTTCGCAGACAATAACCTCCTCATCCTCATATAAAATATTTATGTTCATGTCTGATGATCTCCTTCGTTATTCTATGGCATTTCTGCTGTTTTTATCTTCCTTTGTTCATTGTAGCATGATTCTTTTGTTTGGGCTACTGTTGCGGAGATTTGAATGAATGCTTTTATTCATTTTTTTAGTACTCATAATATTTAAAATTTTACTATTTTCTCCATTGCATTTTCTGATGTTGGTATGATACAATATCCCAAAGCATATTTTACAAAATCTTTGTGGCTGATGAGCCATCTGTATTCTAGGAAGCACTCGATTATCAAAAACAATCGGTGTCATTCATTTCGTATCTATGCTTTTATTACCCATTAACCAATTTAAAAGCAGGAGACGATTATGGATACTATTTTACAGAAATTGATCTTCCTGCTGTGAGGCATAATGCAATATGTGCTACATTTATTGCAGCTGCCTCATCGTAACAAGGAGGACACCCTATGGCAAAATCAAAGAGAACCCAAGACAAACTGACCAAAACCAGCTTTCCACTTGTAAACCGAAACTACAAAGATACTGTTTTTCGAATGCTATTTTCAGACAGAAAGAATCTGCTCTCGCTTTACAATGCAGTAAACAGCAGAGACTATACGAATCCGGATGATTTAGAGATTGTTACTTTGGAAAACGCTATCTATATGGGAATGAAAAACGATCTGGCATTTATCATTGACACGAATTTATACCTGTACGAACATCAGTCGACTTACAATCCAAATATGCCACTTCGTGATTTATTTTACATTAGCAGTGAATATCAAAAAATGCTGGATCAAAAATCTTTATACTCATCCAGCCTGCAAAAGATACCTACTCCTAATTTTATTGAGTTTTATAATGGTTCTGATCCAGTTTGCGATGTTTTTGAGCACAGACTTTCCTCTGCTTTTGAACATCTGTCGGGTGAGCCAAAACTGGAACTGATCGTAACTGTCTTAAATATCAACGAGGGGCACAATGCCCTTCTTATGGAACATTGCAAAACATTAAGGGAATATGCACAATATGTTGCAAAGGTGCGAAAATACACAGCCGACATGTCTCTGAACGAGGCAGTGGAATGCGCTGTTGATGAATGTATCAAAGAAAATATTCTTGCGGATTTTCTTCGAAAGAACCGCGCGGAGGTTATCAGTATGAGTATATTTGAATATGACAAGGAAGAAGAAGAAAAGAAGCTTCGGAAAGCGGAGTATGAAGCTGGCGTTGAAGCTGGTGAAAAAAGTGGAATTCAAAAGGGCGTCCTTAACACTGCGCGTCATCTATTGGAACTTAATCTGCTGTCTTTAGAGAATATTTCTCGTGCTACCGGTCTGTCAATCGATGAATTGAAGGAGCTCCAACAGTAGCTTAGTGGATATAAAAAAAGATTCTTCTTGCAGATTTTAATTTAAAAACCATGTGGGAGATTATCAGAATGAGTATATTCGAATATAACAAGGAAGAGGAAGAAAAGAAACTTCGGAAAGCGGAGTATGAAGCTGGCGAAAAAAGTGGCATTCGAAATACTGCACGTCATCTATTGGAACTTAACCTACTGTCTTTAGAGAATATTTCTCGTGCTACCGGTCTGTCAATCGATGAATTAAAAAAGCTACAGCAATAGCTTAGTAAAAGAAGCCCGCAAAACTGCGAGCTTCTTTTTTGTACAATTTTACACAAATTACTGTAACAGAGAAAGCACTCCCTGAGTAGACTGATTAGCCTGTGCAAGCATAGACTGTCCAGCCTGAGCAAGAATGTTGTTCTTGCTGTACTCAACCATCTCCTCAGCCATATCAACATCACGGATACGTGACTCAGCAGATGTTGTATTCTCAACAACATTGTCGAGGTTAGCGATTGTGTGCTCAAGTCTGTTCTGAACAGCACCGAGTGATGAACGCTGGTCTGATACCTTCTGGAGAGCATCAGCGATAGCGTCTACTGCGTATGTAGCAGAAACACCTGTATCATCTGATACATTAAGACCCTTGATTCCAAGATAGCTTGAGCTCATTGTCTCGATGTTGACATTGATCTTGTTGGTCATATCAGCGTCTGAGCCTACATGAAGGTTGAAGTTAAGCTTCTCTGCTACCTCTGCTGTACCCTTATTAATAGTAAATGTGGCACCAGTATCACTAGCATATGTTGTTCCAGCAGCTATAGTTGCTGCAGTCTTAGTTGCACCGATGTTGTTAGCTGTTGTAAGTTCAGTAGTCATAAACTCTACTGCCTTAGTTGCTGTGATTACAGATGAATCTGCATCATCAACACCATCTCCAGCGTCATCTTTCATAATTGTGTAATCTTTGCCATCAATAGATACCTTGGCACCAGCTTTAACAAGCGCCTGAAGATCGGCTACTGCAGCAGCAGTATCAGCAGTACCTCCAGGCAGTTCATTCTTCTTAAGTGCAGTACCATTACCAGCCTTATATATAGCACCCTGATCGTCAATCTCGTAGTCAGTGCCATCTATTGTAACTTTATTCTTTGGCTCACCAGTTCCAGGTGCTTTTATCAAAGCCTTAACATCAGCTTCCTTAGAACCAATAGTATACTCCTTACCGCCGATTGTGACCTTCTTGCCATCATCAAGAGCACCTGCTGCTACCTTGAAGGTTGCAGTTGTTGCACCATCTGTAAGCTCACCCTTAAGACCTGCATCATGACCCTTCATGTATACATCCTTAGTTGCTCCATCAGCATCACCCTTTAAGAGGTATGACTCATTGAACTTAGTTGTCTCAGCAACACGGTCAATCTCAGTTGTGAGCTGGTCAATCTCGGACTGGATAGCGTCTCTATCTGTCTTGGAGTTAGTTCCGTTGGAAGCCTGAACTGCAAGCTCGTTCATTCTCTGAAGCATTGAGTGAACCTCTGTGAGTGCACCTTCTGCTGTCTGTACTGCGGATACGCCGTCCTCAGCGTTAGTTGAAGCCTGGTCAAGACCTCTGATCTGCTTTCTCATCTTCTCGGAAATTGAAAGACCTGCTGCATCATCTGCTGCACGGTTGATCTTATAACCGGAAGAAAGCTTCTCTGTAGAGCCTGATAATGTACCCTGTGTGATACCTAACATTCTGTTAGCATTGATTGCTTGTAAATTGTGTTGTACTACCATAATTTTACCTCCATGTGTTAACCAAAGCCTTAGGAATATCCCCTGACTTCGATTTGCTGTCGCGATAAAAATCCGTTTTACCGCCTGTTTTTTGTTCCCTTATTCAGTTGTCAGGAACTTTGGTGAGTATCCAAACTTCCTATTTATAATATCCGAAGACTCACCTTCAACAGTCTGCGCGCGCTCACTCCCATTGCGTCAGCCTCCGGTTATTACCCTTGTTATTACAGATTTTTTATTCTGGATTCCCTTTTCTCAATCGCACGTCCTCTGGCGATATTGATCTCCTTAGGGGCATCGATCATGATGTGCGCCTGATTCTTCACTCCACCAAGGAATGTGATCTTCACATCTTTTCCCACCATGATATATTCATTTTTCTGTACGGATAATCTAAGCAAATCTGCTCCTCCTCCCTAACTCTGCGATAATCTTGTTATCTTTTTCCTTGTCTAATTGAAATACTTCTTGTATTTTCCACGCTTCCTTGCTGCACCGGAAGAATATGCATCATATTATGTGAATGCACATATGCAACAATTTGTATATTCTGTTGCATTTAGTACATATTTGTACCATTGTATGTATAAGAATAAATATTCATACATATAGGATT
>OGIQ01000180.1_pt1 | contig 27924 bp, 26 predicted proteins | sample 1571811 | NCBI WGS metagenome assembly OGIQ01 (sample SAMEA2582103, study PRJEB24529) | metagenome | biome: Human gut stool | place: China | collected 2011
CCCTCCGTTGGGTACGCGATATGATTGACGAACACTTGCACAACCTATTCTTTAATAATGTCGTCATTCAAGGTCGCATGGGCGAAGTGGAAGCAGCCGTTTTAGACGGTGAAATGAGCGAATCCCAAGCCGTTGAAGAATTAATTGGCGTTTTCGATAAGTCCATTAAATAAGAAGATAGCTATATACCTATTTGATAAGCTGGCATAACTTATCTATTAAGACACTCCGATTAGCTATCATGCTTATTTAGATTTATAAAATGTATCCATAAAAGGCATAGTATGGAAACTATTATTGGTTAAAACCTTTAGTAGTTAGATACTATGCCTTTTTATGTGCTTCTGAAAGCATATTCATGAAACAAATTTCATAAAAAATACGGTTGATACTTTCATAAATAACATATATGATATATAATTTAATCATAAACTGTTACTTGTGTGTGTGATTTAAATGAGAGGGTCATTATGAAACCACTAGTAAAGAAAATGTTAACAGCCGTATTGTGTGCATCTACTCTAACAGCTCCATTATTTTTGAGTGGTTGTAGTTTTTCTAAGATTGCCAATGGGGTGCAGCAAGGCGCTCAAAAGGCATCGCAAAAAGACATTCAAGTCTTTAATCAGTATATAGAAGCAGTTGGTAATTTTAACAGTGGTACCGTACGCTTTGGATATGCTATTAATCCTTCCATTCAAAAACTAAGAGAGGGTCAACATTTATCAAGCTTTATGGCACCAAAGTTTGATAGCTTACAACAAAAATTACAAGCCGCTAAAGATGCGGGCATACCATATGATGATATGAAGGAACCTCTTGATAACGTATTAGCCGTATTAAAGGACATTGTACCAGTAGCAAATGAATTGGATACGTACTACCAAACTAATTCATATCAAGCAGATAATTATGCTAAGGAACAACAATTAGGACCTAAATACGTTCAACTATATGATCAATTCTATGCAGCATATAATCAGTTAGACGCTGTAATTCACAAACATAATACGGAAAATCAACAAGAACAGTTGAAAGAACTTAAGGATTCTGGTAAGAAAAATGCAGCTGCTGCTCAAGAAGTTCATTTACGTTTAACTGCATTATTGGATAGCTTTGAAGAAGGCAAGCAAATCGATGTAAATGCGGCAAACCAAGAGTTGCAAGGAATCATGGATGTGTCCAGCAGCATTACTAGTCCGGACTATAACTCTGCTAAAAATCATTTAAATACAACTATTGGTAGAATTCGTACATTCTTAGGTGACCAAACAGCTGATCATTACAATGATATGATTGAATCCTACAATAGCTTTATTGGCAGTGTAAATCGCTTGGATATGAATAAACTTGATAAATAATATCTAATCGTATATACCATGTTATGTAATGTTAGGAGAGGAACATTTAAATGAGCAAGAAAATGTTATTACCCGTTGGTGTAGTTGTTCTAATTATAGGTATTGTTATCCTATTATTAAATCCAGATCCAGCTACAACGAATTTGGAAATTGCAAGAAACGCTACTAATGCACGAGAGGCAGCTAAAGCGATTTCTTCTAATAATCAAACCTATGCATGGATGTATTCCCTCGGTATGTTCTTTACTGGTTTTGGCGTGTCCTTAACAATCGGTGGCATACTTGTAAAATTCCTTAAAAAAGATTAATAGGATGTAAGAGATTATAAGCCTTCTAGGTTGAATTTAATCTGGACTATAGCTAAATCAAGCTTACATTAAAGGCTATACTAATATGTGTATCACTATTAGTATAGCCTTTTTTTGTCCCATACATATTTTTAGATGCCTTAAAACGTGATATAATTAAGGTTATTGGGGCTTAGAGGGTAACGGCTTTTGGAGGTTAGTATGAGTAGCATAGCGCATTTATTTGTAGCTGGTGGATTTGTAATGTATCCGCTAGTAATTTTTTTGCTCTTTGCGTTGATGATTGGCATTGAGCGTATCGTTTTATATCGCAAGTTTACAAAGGACTTGCGTCGCTTTAATAAGGTATTAGAAAAGAACCAAAGCTGGGTTATGTTGCCGAGCGTGTTGGAACGTGACACATTGGAGCTAGGCTCTTTATTTGCTCGTGCCATTCGCAGTGCGAAGAACTACAATAGCTTGGAAAATCGTTTGCAAGATATCGTATCCTATGCAGATGAACGCTTGAAACGCGGTTTAAGCTGGCTTAGCATGATCGTAACAATGGCTCCACTATTGGGTTTGTTGGGTACCGTACTTGGCATGATTCGCGCTTTTGCTGTCGTAGGTGGTGATATTGGGGCTCCTACCATCATTACGGGCGGTGTGTCCGAGGCTTTGGTGGCAACGGCGACAGGCTTGACGGTAGCCATCATTGCACTTGGCTTTCACAGTTACTGTGCGGTAAAGGTCAACGATTCTATTACTACATTAGAGCATGAGTGTGGTAATATCCTCGATGCGTACAACGAGGAACATGATATATGAGACGACGCACATTAGGGGTTAAAAAAGAACCGACAATCATGATTATCCCTATGATCGATATCGTATTCTTTTTATTGGTATTTTTCATGGTGGGTACGCTGTACATGAATACAGAGCAGCAAATTCCTCTAAATTTGCCATCTGCATCCACTTCTACGGCAAAATCTATCGAGCCTATTACGATTACCTTAACTACAACGCATACGTTATATATCGATAATCAGGAAATTTCTTCGGAACGCTTGGCGGAAGAGGTGCGGTCTATCGTTAAACAAGCACCGCGACAAGCCTTTGTTATCCGCGCATCTAAGGATGTATACTACAGCGAGGTTATCGCTCTGTTAGATATGCTCAAGGTTAATGGCGCCAAATATATTAGCGTCGCAACGGAACGGAAGTGATTCTATGTTTGAATCGCATTATTTTCGACCGTTTTTGATATCCCTGTGCATCAGTATCCTCATGATAACGGGCATGGGGCTTTCACTAAAGGGCATGAGCGGCACTGGTGCAGGCCAAGAGGCAGCTGAGATTAGCTTTGATTTGGCCGATGCTGGTGAAAGCGAACACGCTGAGGAGCATCCAACAGTAACGCCGCCGTCAGAGGAGGCAAAACCGCCTGTCGATGCACCTGCGTCGGTAGCCCAGAAACAAGAAACTAAACCGCCTGTAAACACCGTAGAACCACAGAAAACTATAGATACAGAACAACCAGCACCGGCGACGAAACGTGAATGGGCTGTTCCAAAGGTCATAGAATCTGAGGCCACTGGTGGTGAGACGGGCGTAGTGACACATCAAAAACAGGAACAACAAAAGAAATTAGTAGGCAATGATGTATCGACGGATCCCAATGCAAAAGGCAATGGTCTCGATAATACAGATAAAGACCTTTCGTTTTTTGCGGATGCACTCAATTTGCTGACGCCGGGCCAACGGGCGTGGCTCGAACAATCGGATATTAATCCTACAGAATATTTGCGCCAAGTGAAAGAACAAGGCCAAGCATCATCTGTACGCGGCGAAGCCGTTGTGCGCGTTAACTTTGACGCTAGCGGCAATGTCATCGTTGGCGTTAATACCCCGCGTATCGTAGAGGACTCCGTTCCTCCTGATGTACGAGACGAAGCTATACGTATCATCAAGACTAGCGGTAGTATTGTTAATAAACGTGGACAAGTCGTGTCCCTAGCCATCCCCGTCGTGCTAGGACAATAAAGAGGCATACCTCACATACAAGAATGTATGTAAGATATACCTCTTTTGTTATGCCTATGATTTGCTAGTTGAGTAGTCTCTTGTTCGACTACATGCCATGGTATGAGTCTGTTGCTCAACTACGTGCTATTGTTTGCGTCCGTTGTTCAACTACTCACGTTTTAACGCCGTTTTCGTGCTGTTGAACACCGCATAGTAAATGATGATGCCACCGATGAATAATGTTACTTGCATTTGCGTAGTATATTGATCCACGCGCCACAACGCAAAGGCATAGAAGAACATAGTAATGAGCATAATTAAGAAAGCCACGATGTGACGTACATTTGTATGAACCACATTGGATGTAGCGATGCGACCTTTATTGATGACTACATATATAAGAGATACTAGAATATCGACTGCGTATACGCCTAAAATCCAGTTGATAGGCATGTCATTAAATACGAATAAGCCTAGAACGATAAAACTGATGAGAAAAAATAATTTCATCAACGTGCCTGCTGTTTGAGATTCCTTCGGTTGTTGTAACCGTTCTTTATGTTGTTTCTTTGCCATGATCTACTCCTATATGTGTATTATTAGTATGTTGATACGATATATCACTTATTTATACATTACTATTATAATAATAAATCACAAAACAATCTATACAAAATAAAATGCCGAACATTAAGAAAATCTAATATATATATTATTCGGAAAAATACGGAAGATTTATTGAACCAAGCTTTTACATATGGTACAATTATTATATAAAAAATCTAGCTTTCACCATGCAAAGGAGACATCATGATACCACGTTATACACGAGAAGAAATGGGCCATATTTGGAGCGAACGCAACGAGTTCGACACAATGTTATTGGTTGAAACATTGGCATCTGAAGCGCAAGCTGAGCTTGGCGTGATCCCGAAGGAAGCGGCAAAAATCATTCGGGAAAAGGGTAATTTTGATGTTGAAAGAATTCACGAAATCGAACGTGAAACAAATCATGACATCATTTCCTTTGTGACTGCTGTGGGCGAATATGTAGGCCCTGAAGCAGCTAAATACATTCATCTTGGCTTGACATCTACAGATGTTAAGGATACTGCACTTGGCTATATGATGAAACAATCTTGCGATATTTTGATCGAAGATTTGAAACAATTACACGCTGTATTGCGCCGCCGTGCTGCAGAATTCAAACATACGCCTATGATTGGCCGTACTCATGGTATTCACGGCGAACCTACTACATTCGGTTTAAAACTTTGCCTTTGGATGGCAGAGGTAGAACGCGATATCGAACGTATGGAACATGCTCGTAAAAGCGTTGCTGTTGGTAAATTGTCTGGTGCTGTTGGTACATACTCCAATATCGACCCATTCGTAGAACAATACGTATGTGAAAAACTAGGCCTTGAACCTGTTAAAATCGCGACTCAAGTCGTACAACGTGACCGTCACGCTGAACTATTGTCCACTATCGCTGTTGTAGGCGGTACATTGGATAAAATCGCTTTGGAAATCCGTCATTTGCAACGTACCGAAGTGCGTGAAGCTGAAGAATACTTTAGTCCTAAACAAAAAGGTTCCTCCGCTATGCCTCATAAACGCAACCCTATCACTTGTGAAAGAATTTGTGGTATGGCTCGTTTGTTGCGCGGTTATGCACAATCTGCGTACGAAGACCAAGCTTTGTGGCATGAACGCGACATCTCCCATAGCTCTGTAGAACGCGTTATCTTACCAGATGCAACCATCGCATTGAACTATATGCTTCACCTTACAATTCGTACAATTGATAAATTGTTGGTATATCCTGAAACAATGCTTAAAAACCTTAACCTTACAGGTGGCCTTGTATTCAGCCAAACAATTTTGACACACCTCGTAGACAAAGGTGCCGTACGTGACGAAGCATACCGTTGGGTACAAAAACACGCTATGGAACGCTGGCTCGAAGGCAAAGACTTCGCTACAGGTCTAAAATCCGATGAAAACATCAAAAAATACATGACCGATGAAGAAATCGATGCATGCTTCGATCCATATAAACTATTGAAACACGTAGATACAATAATGGCTCGTTTCGGCCTATAATTCTACCGGTACAGGACGGGCACCCTCCTCAAAGCCTCCACCGCCTTAATCTGTCCCCTTCGGGGACAGGGCAAAGTCGTTTTGAGAAGGGTACCCGTCCTTTTTCGCTATAGATTCTATGCCGAAAACGAGCCAGAGGAAACACAGGCAAAGTCGTTTTGAGAAGGGCATCAGTCCTTTTTCGTTTATCGCAAGTGCCGTATTTTCATATGGTGCTTCACATTTATCGTTAGTTAGAAAGGGGACAGGATAAGTAAAAAAACGACTTTGGCCCTGCGAAGCCCAAAGGGCGAAGCAGACCTGGCCGGTGGAGGCTTTTTTACTTATCCTGTCCCCTGTTTACGGAGGATACATGAAAAACACCATAAGAAAATACGCACCGCCTATCTTTCATTGCATTAACGATTTCGGTCAAGGTTCTCTCGCTGCATTGATACCGTTTTTTATTGCTAATTTTAATCTCAATTATTATCAATCGGCTTCCATTATTTTCTGTAATACCGTGGTAGCGTCTATTGCGCAGCCCATTTTGGGGTATGTAGCGGATCGATGGCGCGTACCTTGGTTTATTCCGGTAGGCTTTACGGTGACTCTTGTGTCCATTAGTGCTATGGCGCTGGCTACGAACTATGAAATGATTCTTGCTTTGTCTCTTTTAGCTGGTGTAGGGGCAGCGTTATTCCATCCTGAGGCGGCTCTTCTTGTAAATCGTACACAATCTCACGAGATTGGCAATGCCATGGGGCGCTTTGCGGTTGGTGGCAGTGCTGGTTTTGCCTTAGGGCCGCTCATTGCTGGTGGCGTTTATGTCTTTGGCGGCCAATTCCTCTGGGTGTTTACGGCTATTGCCGCGCTCGGCGTGTTGCTATATCTATATGCTTTCACAGGTCATACTACTGAGGCCGAAGATGCGCGTGAATGTGAAAGCCAAATTAAGGGAACAAATACAGGCATAAACGATTGGGTGAGTTTTACAAAGCTATTTTTCGTCATTGCCTCTCGATCAATTTTGTTCTCCGTATTATCGATTTTTATACCGATTTTATACATTACCGTTATCAATGGCGAAGCTGGTGTATCTAGTTTGACACTTACTATGTACTTTGCCATGGGGGCTGTCCTCACCTATATGGGTGGTGCCCTATCTGATAAGCTAGGCTTTCTAAAAACAGTGCGTTTAGGTAATATTATATTTTTACCATCCGTATTAGTGTTTATCTTCGTGCCAAATGCATGGGGATTCTTTGGCGCCATGATACCAATGGCCTTTGGCGTGTTCTCACAATATGGACCTATTACCGTTCTAGGCCAAAAATACCTTGCTAAAAATGCAGGCTTTGCATCAGGTATTACATTGGGCCTCGGCATTACATTAGGTGGCCTCGTAGCACCATATATTGGACATTTAGCAGATATTTACGATGTACAAACAGCGTTGATGACACTGATCCCTGTTGGTGCGTTAGGATTATTAATGAGCTTCTGGTTGAAAGAACCTAAATAAAATAATTGTTATACAGTACAGGCTTGTGCTAATTCTTGGGGATGCATAATACACGTCTTTAAAATTAGAACAGGCCTGTTCTAATTTATAGAGGTACATATGCACGTCTTTAGAATTACTACAGGCCTGTACTAATTTGTAGGGGGGCCTATATCCCTATCTATTGACTTATGGTTTGTAGTAGATTATGTTGAAAATATAATGTTGTTTAGCCGATTATATCTTTACCTAATATATGTTTTAACATATAATTAAGATAAAGATTTCTTCTAGTAAATAGGAGGAATTAAATGGAATCATTTTCTGTAATTTTTTATGAAACACCTAACGGAGAACAACCAGCCAAGCTGTTTTTAAACGAACTTTCAGAAAAACAACGAGCTAAAACTATTAGAGATTTAAAATTGCTTGAAACCTGTGGTAACCAATTAAGGAAACCAACTTCAAAATTTTTAGAGTCTGGCATTTATGAACTAAGGACAAAGCAGGGGTCCAATATTTCTAGAATTTTATATTTTTTCTTTGTTGGCAAACGTATAGTTTTGACCAACGGCTTTGTGAAAAAGTCTATGAAAACCCCTAGGAACGCGATTGAATTGGCGTTGAAGTATAAACAAGATTATATTGAAAGGTACACATAATATGGAAACATTAGATCAATATTTAGCTGAGCAATTAAAAAATCCTAAATTTAAAAAAGAGTGGGATGAGTTAGAAGACGAGTATCAGATTATTGAAAATATAGTTAAAGCACGTATTGAAGCACATATGACACAGACTCAATTATCTGAAATTACAGGCATTACGCAATCAGATATAAGTAAAATAGAAAATGGTAATGGAAATCCATCGGTGAAAACATTAAAAAAGATTGCTCATGCCTTTGGTAAGAAGTTAAAAATCGAATTTGTGTAATCTTTATTTAGTCATTCCGTGCTTTGCCATTATGTTGTATAATAACTATGGATTAATTTGACTTTCATAATTGGAGGACATAGATATGGCAACAAGTATGGTAATCGGCACTCAATGGGGTGACGAGGGTAAAGGTAAAATCGTTGACTGGATTGCGGAACGTGCAGACGTTGTAGTGCGCAGTCAAGGCGGTAATAATGCAGGTCACACTGTTGTAGTAGATGACAAGGCATTCGCGCTTCGTTTATTGCCAAGTGGTATTTTGTACGATGATAAACAAAATATCGTTGGTACAGGCGTTGTTATTGATCCTAAGGTGTTGTTACAAGAAATTGAAGGTCTTGAAAAACAAGGTAAATCTGCTAAATCCCTTCACATTTCTGACCGTGCTCATGTCATCATGCCTTACCATATTGCTCTTGATATGGCCGAAGAAGCATCCAAAGGTGATGCTAAAATCGGTACTACTAAAAACGGTATCGGCCCTTGCTATGCTGATAAGGTAAACCGTATCGGCATCCGCATTTGCGACTTGTACGACATGGAAACTTTTAAACAAAAATTGGCGTACAATGTTGAGTTTAAAAATAAAATGCTTACAAAGGTATACGATGCTGAACCTGTTAATTACGATGAAATCTTAGCAGATTACATTAAATATGCAGAGGCTTTGAAACCTTATGTAACTGATACAAATAATGCTGTGTTGAAAGCGATTAAAGAGGACAAAAAGGTATTGTTCGAAGGTGCGCAAGCAACTATGCTAGATCTTGATCATGGGACTTACCCATTCGTAACATCCTCCCATCCAATCGCTGGTGGTGCTTCCACCGGTGCTGGTGTAGGTCCTAACTATTTGAAAAATATTTTCGGCGTTGTGAAAGCTTACGCTACACGTGTTGGTGCAGGCCCATTCCCTACAGAACAACTTAATGAAATTGGTGAAGAACTTCGTACGCTTGGTCATGAGTTCGGTACTGTAACAGGTCGTCCTCGCCGTACTGGTTGGTTAGATCTTATGGTTGTAAAATACGCAGCAGGTCTTAGCAGCCTTGATTATTTAGCTATTACACGTTTGGATATTCTTGATTCTTTCAAAGAATTGAAAATCTGTGTAGGTTATAAATTAAACGGCAAAAACGTGGAAGGCTTCCCTGCTAGCTTGAACGATCTTGAAGCATGCGAACCTGTATATGAAACATTGCCAGGTTGGGAAACAGACATTTCCGGCATCCGTTCTTATGATGAATTGCCTGAAAATGCTCGTAAATACGTAGAACGTATTGCAGAAGTAACAGGCGTGCCTTTGGGTATCGTATCTGTTGGTCCTAATCGTAATCAAACAATCGATCTTGTTAATGTATTTTAATCTGCTGTAGCAAATTATTATAAAAAATAATAAGCGGAGATTTTTATTAGAGAATCTCCGCTTTTATGCGTATAAAATACCTCATAAAACATTTTGATTAGTCAATTAAAATGTTTTAATGAGAATAAAAAGAAAAAAATAGATTTAGTTATTAAAATAGTATATAATAGTATAAAAAGTAGATTGATAATTTTTGATGTATATTGAGGAGTTTTCTTATGGTTGAAGTTTCTTATGAACGTTTGGCAACGATTTTTAAAGCGCTCAGTGATGAAACAAGATTGCATATTATAGATATGTTATCCTGTAATGAGTTGTGTGCAGCAGATATTTTGGCAAGCTTTAATTTGTCTCAATCCACATTGAGTTACCATATGAAAATCTTAATTGATGCAGGTGTTGTAAATTCTCAACGTAATGGCCTTTGGACTCGTTATTCCATCAATGAAGATACATTTGGTGATATTTTGGAGATTATTCCACAATTGTACAAAACTAAAGACGAATGCATTTGTGCACAAATCAAATACTGCCGTCTTGATGAACACGAAAAAGACGCGTAATCATGAGACGCTGGATTATGCATGTTGATATGGATGCTTTCTTTGCATCCGTAGAACAACTGGATCATCCTGAATACAAAGGCCACCCCGTTATTGTGGGTGGTCTTTCTTCGCGTGGCGTTGTAGCTACTGCATCCTATGAGGCCCGAAAATTTGGTGTCCATTCGGCCATGCCTATTTCGCGGGCGAAGAAGCTTTGTCCGCACGGCATCTACGTGTATCCGAATATGGCTCGCTACAAGGAGATTTCTCAGATCATTCACAAGGTGATGGAGGAATTTACACCTATCATTGAGCCCTTATCTCTGGACGAAGCCTTCTTGGATGTTACGGGTATTACCCATAAATTCACAGGCCCCAAGGCTTTGGGCCGTGCTATTAAGGACCGCGTGTTTGAGGAAACGGGGCTCATCATTTCGGCGGGTCTGGCTCCGAATAAATTCCTTGCTAAACTGGCGTCTGACCTAGATAAGCCTGATGGGCTTGTGGTCATTCCTTATGGTAAGGAATGTGAAAGCCTCGCAAATTTACCCATAAAACGCATATGGGGTGTAGGCCCTAGCACGGAACGTCGCCTTAAAGATGGTGGTTTTGCCTTGATAAAGGATGTGCAGGCCTTGTCGGATGAGAAACCGTTAGTGCCTTATGTGGGCAATCAGGCACGGCGTATTTGGGAATTGGCACGAGGCATTGATGAACGGCCTGTAGAACCGGATCGTCAAATCCAGTCTGTCGGCAATGAGGAGACCTATGAAAGCGATGTAGAGGACCCGGCTGTTATCGATTTAGAACTTCATTACTTTGCCAATCGCGTAGCGAAACGATTGCGTAAATATGGTTTGATGGGACATACCGTGTCCATTAAGGTGCGGTACAATGATTTTAAAACGGTATCTCGTCAAAAACGGCTCGATTCTGCTACGGACCAAGAACGTATTATCTATGATACATCCGTACTATTGTGGAATAAACTCATGCGTGAACGGAGCAATGCTAGACAACGGGAGGCTCGCAATACTAGCCAATCGAATCGCCATGATGCTAAGACTTTCACCGACAACGCTAATGATAGACCGATTACGGAGAATCGTGAGATGATGGGCGCCGCACCGTTGCCTCAATTTGATACATCCGTTCTCGATATGCCGCTAAAACCAATTCGGCTTTTGGGTGTGACGGTTAGTGGGCTTTCAACAGAAGGGATTGTACAGGACGATTTATTCTCCATTGAAACGGACGAGAAAGATGAGAAGCTTTCAACCGTGCTAGATTCGTTGGCATCTAAATTTGGCGAAGATGCCATCATGAGTGGAGCCCTTTGGCGTCGTGCTCACGGCGATGGTGGAGAACGGCGAAAACGGTCGGAATTAAAGGCCGAAATGGATTTAGAGAATGAAGAATAAAATTCTTTCAAGAATAGAAACATTCATGATACAATGTACATGTATAGAAATGTGTATACGCATGAAACTATCTGCAAGAGAGGTATAAATATGAGTATATTTCGTGTGGCCATTCATTATGGCGTAAATAGCAACGGGGTTTTATCTTACGATACAGATACAAAAACCGTAACGGTGGATCTACCTGAACAAGAATGGATTGACAAGGTCCGTGCATACTTAAATGAAGACCATGCTATCGAGCATGCTACAGGTCTTGATACGTATGAACGGTTGACTGTAAAACCATTAGAATCTTTGGATAACTTTAAATTAGCTCTTACACGCATGTGGGAAGCCATCGACGTACAAGTCGATTGGAGCCGCCCAGCGTAATTAAAATGAAACCCCTTCGTAGCCTGTTGGTGCTATGAAGGGGTTCTCTTATTGTGGCTATAATTGTTGTGAGATAATAAATCTATAATATGTTATGGCATAACAAAATTAAGGAACTGAATATATGAAAAAGATATTGATACCTATAGGGTTATTCATTGCATTAATCATTGGCGTTATAATGTCCTTCTCCCGAGGTTCAGCTGAAAGCCCTACCTTTATGCGTGAAGTGTTACCAAAACAGGACGGATTTGCCTCCGTAGGTAATGGCACTACTGGTGGCGCTAATGCTACAGAGCAGAATGTATTTAAAGTGACGAATAAAAAAGAATTTGTAGCTGCTCTTAAGAATAGAAAAAATACGGACTCTAAGATTGTGCTGGTTTATGGCACCATAGATTGTGACACCGATGATACTGGCAAATCGCTGACGATGAAAGATTACATGGCCGATGGTTATGACTTTCAACAATATTTAGAAACTCATAAGCCACATAGCACAGCGCCTAAGAGTTTGAAAGATGAGCAGGAAGAAAAACGCAAGGCATCACAAAAGAATCAAAGTCAGTCTATTACCATTCATGTACCGGCCAATACAAGTATCATTGGCATGGATAATGCAAAATTAAAGGGTGTAGATTTGGTCCTCGATGCGGATAATATCATCATACGAAATGTACAATTTGAATCGCCTTATGACTATTTTCCTGCTTGGGACCCTAAGGATGGTCCAGAGGGCAATTGGAATTCTCAGTATGATAGTCTTTCCATAAAAGGTGGTACGCACATTTGGATTGATCATTGCTCGTTTCAAGATACTCCTGAAACGGTAGAAACATACTTCGGCCGTAAATACGAGCATAGGGATGGATTACTTGATATTACCAATCAAGCGGACTATATAACCATATCCTATTCAACATTTGAAAATCACAATAAAACCATGTTGATAGGCAACAGTGATTCAAACGTAGCAGATGAAGAAAAATTACATGTCACCTTGCATCATAACTATTTCCATAATGTAGTGCAACGCGTACCTAGAGTACGATATGGACAGGTTCATATGTACAACAATTATTTTGTGTCAGATACTACCAATGGTGAATATGCGTATGCTTACTCCCTAGGCGTCGGCAAAAACTCTCAAATCTATGCTGAAAGCAATGTAGCGGACATAGTAGGTAAAGACTATACATCATTTGTGAAAGTATTTGGAGGACAACAACTTACAACTATTAATAATATGTTTAATGGAAAAATCATTGATACATTTAACGATACGTTAACACCTGTAGATTGGAAACCTGAACTGTTCACAACAATAGATCCTGTGAATGAAGTAAAAGAAAAGGTTTTGCAGAATGCGGGGCCAATTAAAACAAATCAATAGAGACATAGTTTAATAAAAAAGGCCGTATCATATTTCAATCTAGATATGTGATACGGCCTTTGTCATAGAGAGTGTATTTAAATATTGTTAATCAAATTTTTTATTTGTTAGGTCTTGATACATAAGCTTAGCGATTTCATATTGTGGGTCACCGGCTTGTAATTGGTGTGACGGTAGTTTAAATACAGCCTCAGCTCTTTCATTCTTCTTAATATCGATGCCCTTTGTATCTTCAGAACGACTTATGGAAATGGTATGTGTTGTTGGATTTATAAAGTACGCATTTACATCGATGCTGAAAGTTTTATTTTCGTCCTTTCTCATGATTGTACGAAGAATCATAGCCGAAATAGCAGTAGTACCATCTTTTTCACCCAATAGCTGTTTAGATGTGTAGTCTACATAATCTGCATAGACATAAATGTCGCCTGGTTTTGCCTTGTCATAATCTTGTGTGTAGGCCTCAACCAAACGCAAATCGAGTTGTCTCCCAAATGGTCTAGAAAACATTTGGCTTTGCAATTCGCGTGTTTCACTAACAGGTGGATAGAATGGTATTGGTGTTAACCCCTTTAACATATCCTCGCGAGTTTCGTTTTTCCGTTTAGCTTGACGCTCTGCAGTGACCTTGTCTAGACGTTTGCGTTCTTTTAACATGGCCTTTTCTTGTTCTTCTTTTGATTTATAGGTTTTTACACCTACAACACGGTTACCAGACATAATTACCGTTGAGTAGATAGGTTTATCTTTAGTGGGATTTCCCTTAGACGCATTGACTGAAGCCTGTACTATGGCTGGAGCTGCGTTCTCTACAGATGCTTTCAGCTCTGGAATAGTGGAGTAATCCATAGTAACAGTTGGACTCTCTGTACTTTCCGTTGGTTGTACCGGTGTGGCACCGTAAGCGGATGATATAGCTAATACAGCTAATAGTGAACTGGTAATAATCGATCGTTTACATAGTTTCATTACACATACCTCTTTTTATAAGAACTCTTTAATACTATCAACAGCTGTATTATAGCATAGTTCTTGCATAGATAGATTTAAAAACGATATAATAAAGTATACATGCGTCTATAGCTCAACCGGACAGAGCGCCAGTTTCCTAAACTGTAGGTTGGGGGTTCGATTCCCTCTAGGCGCACCATTTTATTATATGGGGAGTTGTTTGTGTTATGAAATTAGGGAAAATTATTTTATTGGGAAGTATTTTAAGTGTAAGTTTATTTGCGAATACTGTTGAAAATGTATCTGCTGAAGATGTATGGGTACTTAGTACTGATAATGGTAGGCATATTGATTACTATGTAGATAGGGATTCTATTACTGGATTTAAAACTGCAGATATCCGTGCTGATGTCAAAATAGTTGCAAATGGAAAACTTATTAATACTGATACATATCATTTTTTCCATGATCAATACATTTGGTTTTATACATTAAATGAGGGTACTGCTAAAGGTCATGCTAATAAGGCTAGTAGTTCTCCAATAGCTGAAAGCGTTCTTAATGTAGTAAGAGAAAAAGGCCATTATAATTTCTAAAAGAAAAGACTTCAGATAAATTATTTATCTGAAGTCTTTTTCTATATAGTTGAGTTTTAGTGATCGGAGATACCTCGAATATAAAAGTCATCATCATATAAATCATAAAATTTCATATGATATGCCATTGCAAATGCCATTTCTGCAGCTGGACGTATACTACCATAATTTGCCCATGGAGAAATTGGCTTAATATATACCCAACTATCATTTCCTGTTGAATCATAATACATTTTTCCTAAATCCGAGTTATAGAAAAATCTTAGATTTTTAATATTTGAGATTGTTATATTTCCTTTGTCTGCATTTTCTACGACTGCTGTGTTTACAGAGATTATATATTGTGGGGGAGCATATTTCTGAACATTTAATGAGCTTCTATCAATATACCAAGCTCGCCCCATGTGTCCATCTACAAGTACAAAGTTTGTATCTCCCCCGAGATAGTCAGGGTATAGACTGGCATGACTTACAGTAAACATACTGGTTATAAGTGTTAAGGCTAAAAATAATACTTTTAATAGAGAACGCATGGGATAACCTCCTTTTTGATGAAAGTAAGATGAAGTAAGTATATATTTATATTAATATATTTATTATATTTTCTCAATCATTTTTAGTAACGATATTTTAGGTAGTGATAATAATGGTGTTGGAAAGAATATTTTATTAATCTTGTATTACTGATAAGTATATTTATAAATGTATTTTAGATGAACTATTATTTATGTGATAATATAAAAGTATATAACTTAGATTTTCTAATATTAATAGCCAATATGTATAGGGGACTTTGGGGGCATAAAATGCAACTTACATTAAAACAACAAGAGAAAGCAGCTAAAGAATTCGCTAAAAAATGGGAAAATATTGGGGATGAAAAGCAAGATACACAACGATTTTGGATGGAACTACTTCAAAATGTATATGGAATAAATAATCCTGCTGATTTTATCTGTTTTGAGCAGCGTGTTCAACTAGGACATACCAGTTATATTGATGCTATGATTCCAGCTACGCATACTATGATTGAACAGAAAAGTTTAGGAAAAGATCTTAATGCACCAATTAGACAATCTGATGGAACTCTTTTAACTCCAGCGGAACAGGCTAAACGCTATGCGGCCGCATTACCCTATAGTGAACGTCCACGATGGATTGTAAGTTGTAATTTTAAAGAGTTTCATGTATTAGATATGGAACGACCTAATGATTCTGCTGAAATTATAGAATTACATAAATTAGAAACTGAATTTTATAGACTTAATTTTTTAGTTGATGTTAAAAGTAGTCATATAGAACGTGAAATGGAAATTTCCAAAGGCGCAGGTGAGCTTGTTGCTCGACTATATGATTCGTTATTGGAGCAATATAAAATTAATCCTTTATTAACAGAAGAAGACATATTACATAATATTAATAAGTTATGTGTACGTTTAGTATTTTGTTTATATGCAGAGGATTCTGGACTATTTGGTAAAAAGAGCTTATTTCATGATTATTTACAAGACTTTCAACCCCATCAAGTTAGAAATGCATTGATGGATTTATTCCGTATTTTAGACACAGAAGAAGCTCATAGAAGTCCATATGAAAGTGAGACTTTATTAGAATTCCCTTATGTGAATGGTAGTCTTTTTAGTGATCCTATTGAAATTCCTCAGTTTTCAGAAAGCGCGGTTAATTTGATATTAGAGGATGCATGTAATTTTGATTGGAGTGAAATTTCTCCAACAATCTTTGGTGCTATATTTGAGAGTACATTAAACCCTGAAAAGAGACGTCAGGGTGGTATGCATTATACCAGTATCGAAAATATCCATAAGTTAATCGACCCGTTATTCTTAGATGAGCTTAGGAATGATTTTAAAGAGGCTATGTCTAGAAAAGATAGTAAGAAGAAAATCCAACTACTAAAGGCTTTACAAGATAAAATGGCGTCTCTAATGTTTCTTGATCCTGCCGCGGGTTCTGGTAACTTCTTAACAGAATCATATTTATCATTACGTCGATTAGAGAATGATATTTTAAGAGAGACTATTACGGACTCGTCAGGTACAGGGGTATTAGGTTTTGATGAAGAGGAATTTAATCCTATTAAGGTTAGTATTCAACAATTTTATGGTATAGAAATCAATGATTTTGCTGTCGCTGTAGCTAAAACAGCTATTTGGATAGCTGAAGCACAAATGTTTAAAGAGACAGAAGCTATTATTCATAAGGAAATGGATTTTTTACCGTTAAAATCGTATTCAAATATTTTTGAAGGAAATTCTGCTCAAATAGAATGGCAATCTATTGTTTCTAAAGAAAGACTCTCTTATATCATAGGAAATCCGCCCTTTGTAGGAACCAATTATATGTCAGATTCTCAGCGATTGGATATGGATTTAGTTTTTAAAACATCTAAAAATCGAAGTAAATTAGATTATGTATCAATTTGGTACAAACTTGCAAGCGATTTTATTTGTAATACAGATATTAAATGTGCATTTGTATCTACAAATAGTATTACTCAAGGTGAGCAAGTTCCTTTATTATGGAAAGATATTTTGAAGTTTAATCAAATAATATTTGCTTATAGGACTTTCGTATGGAGTAGTGAAACAAAGAATCAAGCTAACGTACATTGTGTTATTATTGGGTTTGCTTCAAAGGAACTTAGAATAGATAAATATTTATATACGGGTAGTACAAAGTTAGCATGTAAAAATATAAATGCTTATTTGCTAAATGCAGAGGATATCTTTATTGAGTCTAGAAATAAACCATTAAATATATCACTACAAATAATGAAAGGAAGCCAACCTACAGATGGGGGGAACTTACTTTTAAGTCGTGAAGAAAAAGACTCATTAGAAGCTGAATATCCTATTTTAAAGTCAGTTATTCGCCCTTGCATAGGGGCAGCGGAGTTTATAAATAACAAAGAGCGTTATTGTTTATGGCTTGAAAAGGTTAATCCCAGTATTTACCGTAATATTAGACCTATTATAAAACGTCTTGAAGCAGTTAAAACGTTACGATTAGCTAGTAGTAGTAAAATGACGAGAGAAAAGGCTGATATGCCTTATTTATTTACTAATATTAGACAACCAGTTACAGATTACTTAGTTATTCCAAGTGTGTCTTCTGAACGTAGACGATATGTTCCAATTGGTTATTTAGATTCCAATACAATAGCGACTAATTTAGTTTTAATTGTGCCTGATGCTGAACTATACCATTTTGCTGTATTAACATCTAATGTGCATATGGCGTGGATGCGTGCTTTTGGAGGAAGATTGAAAAGTGATTATAGATATTCAGGAAAAATTGTTTTTAATAATTTCCCATGGCCAGAGCTTGATGAAGAGTATAGAACTATATTAATTAGGTCGGGACAGGAAATTTTAAAAGCGCGAGAGAAGTATCCTGATGCTAGTTTTGCAGATTTATATGATGAATTAACAATGCCTAGTGAATTACGAAAAGCACATAGAGAAAATAATAAGGCTGTTATGAAAGCATATGGATTTGATTTACAAATGACTGAAGAAGAATGCGTAGCTGCACTAATGAAATTATATCAAACGTTAGTCTAAGAATAGAGTGGGTTTAATTTTGTAAAATAGAACTTTTCTTATGTTGGGTATAGTTATGAGGTAAAATAATCGTGAATGATAAGTCTTTAAAAATTAAAGGAGCTATAATTCAGATACAACAAAATACAACTAATTCATCTCAAACGATTACGAATATAGACTCTACAATTAATAAAGATGCTATTGATAAAATATTAGAGTTTGAATCTGAGTTTAACAGTCTATATGGGGAAATGAATAGTAAGACCTTCAAAGAGTTACTTTTAAATTTGAAAAATGATGACTTTAAAGATAGATCTATTAAGCAGACTGTTTTAGAGAAACTTCAGGCAATAGCAATTGGTGCCAGTGGTAACGTTATCGGCGAAGGAATATTACATTTTATCAATCTAATTTAGTGGGGAATAATATGAGTCTGATTTCAGAGTTAATAATTGCAACTTTAAGAGATGATGCGCCCATAGAGTCTTTATTAAGAAAAGCTTATGTAGTATCGAAAAAATTGGGGTTGGATGACTTTAGTAAAATAATATATCAAGAGCTTCATGGATATACTAATATTGATGATGTACCTAATTATAGAGTTGTTAAGGGGGATTTAAGAGGTCTTGACTATTATAGTGGTTGGATATCAGCTATGGTACCTCCAGAATTAGAGGCTAGTTTACTATTAAGGCGTTTAATGCAACCGGTTGCTGAGTTAAAGGCATTGTATGATTCAGGAGATAATCCTTTAATTATTGGGTTGGCTGCTGATGTAAATGAAGAGCTCTCTAAAATATTTGAGGGACCACCAACGCGATTTGGTGTTGCTATATCTCGTGCTTCTATTTATAAAATATTAGATACTATTAAAAATTTGATATTAACATGGGCTTTGGATTTAGAGTCAGCAGGAATTGTAGGGGACGGTATAGAATTTTCACTAACAGAGATTGAAACGGCAAAATCGACTCCTAATATTTATAATTTTACTAATAATTTTTTCAGTAATATTGAGGCTTCTCAGATTCAGCAGGGAACTATAGATTCGAATATGGAAGCATAGTAGAAAAAAATTAATCAATATATTGCAATAATTAATAAACTATTAAGGGGAAGTTATATGGAATTTTTACAATGTAAGTTATCTAATTGTTATGGTATCAATACATTAGATTATAAATTTAATTTTAAAGATTCAAACACAAATGTATTCGCAATATACGCAAGAAATGGGCTTATGAAGACATCTTTTGCTAAAACCTTTAAAATGTTACAGAATGGCAAGGAATCTGAAATCAAAGATGAAATATTTGATGAAGAAGGTCATATTGAGATTACTACAGATCAAGGGGCACTAGATGAAACTTCTATATTCGTAATAAAAAGTTTTGAAAACTCTTATGAATCAAATAGTATAAGTTCTTTATTAGTTAATGAAGAGATAAAAACTAATATTTCCGAGCTAATTAGTTTACAAGAATCATTCTTTAAGAAACTAGAAAAAGCTTCGGGTGTTAAGATCTCTAGAACCTTACAAGGGAAGATTTTATATGAGTTAGAGCTTAAATTAATAGAAGATTTAGGGTTAACAAAAGACGGGTTACTTTTAAATTTAAATAATGTAAGAAATTTATTAGACGGTTTGGAAATTGATTTAGAAGATATTTTATATGCGGATATATTTGATGAGTCCGTCTTAAAGAAAATATCAAATCAAGTATTTCAAGATTCTATTGAAGAATTTTGCGAGTCTTATGAGGAAATCTATAGCTCTTTCACTTTTTTGGATAAAGGTAATTTTACATTAGGTAAATTAAAAAATATTAATAAGGCACTAGATAGCAATCATTTTTTTGTAAAAGAGAATAAGATTACTTTAGATGGAGATTATATAGTTACTAATTCTAATGATTTAAAAGGAAAGATTGATGAAATTGAATCAGAGCTAAAGAAAGTAGATGCTTATACAAAAATAGAGAAACTATTGAATGACAGTAAGGGAATAGTTTTGAGAGATATTATTGAAAATAATCCTCATATAATACCATATCTTAAAATAGATAGACTCGATTTTCTTAGGACGCAGCTGTGGATTTCTTATATAAAAAAACATATAGCAATATTTCAAGAGTTAGAAAGTAAATATAATTTATTAGAAGATAAACTAGGAACAGTTAATCTTGAAGATACTCAATGGAGTAAGGCTTTACGTATCTTTGAAGAACGATTTACTCTTCCATATAAGATGTCTATTCAAAATTATAAAAGCACAATAATAGGATCTAGTATTCCTAAAATTGAGTTTACATTTAAAAAGAATGGTAAAAGTGTCAGTTTAGATAGAAGTAGATTAGATAATATTGATGTACTTAGTCAAGGCGAAAAAAGAGCATTATACCTTTTAAATATAATCTTTGATATAGAAAAGCTAAAAAATACTAATCGTGAAATTGTATTTATTATTGATGATATTGCAGATTCATTTGATTATAAAAATAAATATGCGATTATAGAGTATTTATATGAAATTGCACAAAATAATAAGTTTTATTTGTTAATTTTCTCTCATAATTTTGATTTTTATAGAACCATATCTAGTCGACTCTCACTGCTTGGACCATCAAGGTTATATACTAATATAGAGGGAGACAAAATAGTTTTAACTCAGGAAAAATATCAAAAAAAAGCACCATTTATGATATGGAAGCAACAACCAAATCAAGTCAATGTCCTTGCACTTATTCCCTTTGTGAGAAATATAATTGAGTATACAATTAAAGACTATTCTAAGAATAATGATTATTTATTTTTGACAAGTTTACTTCATATAAAACAAGAGACAAATACCATTATTTTTAAAGATTTATTAGATGTATATAATAGATATTTGAATATAGATATCTTTGAATCAGATATAGAATTAGAGGGGAATGTATGTGAAGCATTATATAAAAAAGCTGATGAAGTAACTACTGTTGATTGTGATTTGGAGTATAAGCTATTGTTAGCAATAGCTATTAGGCATAAAGCAGAGCAATTTATGTTTAATGTATTAAAAAATAGACCAGAACCAATTACGTGGAAAGTAAGACGTAGTGAACAAATAGGATTATTTGATGAATTTTGTAATTATCTTGATAATGCAAATAATCAAACTAGAGAGCTATATAATGTTGTAAAACAGTTTGCATCGAAGGAAATTATTGAGATTCTAGATGAAGTAAATATAATGACTCCTGAAAATATACATTTAAACTCTTTTATGTATGAACCATTATTAGATATGGATATTCAAGAATTATTAAATTTATATTCGAGAGTAAAAGCTCTTAATGCTTAATAACAGTAAGTTGAAAGATACGATAAATATTAATTTCTTCTTTTGAAAAATGTAAATTGGGGATTCTATTGGGATAAAGCTATAAATTATGTTGTACTAGTTTTGTTTTGGTTTTAGATTTTGGAATATATAATCAGGGAGACTATATTATGAATAATATTAATCAATTTGATTGGGTAGATTTTTATAAGGAATTTGCTAATACGTTATTACAATATAAGGATAATCGGGGGATTCTTATAGAAAAAGTAGAGAAAATTTATGAGCTTACAGGCATAGATATGCCAACTTTAGAACGGAATAAACACCTTGTTGATATTGATCCGTTCACTATTTTTGGCTTATTTAATAAAAGTTCTATGACCGTTGATAATCGAAATAAGATTATTTCTGCAGTTGCTAATCTATTCGATATAAAAGCACCTATACCTACATCATTTGATGGAATTCCATTATTAAATAATCAAAATGCTACCTATTATTATTTTATCGATGAACGAGATGAAGACGATATAGATACTCTTTGGGGGCTTTATGAATCTGCACTTATGTATGCTAATGATTCGAGTTCAAAGAATGCTTGGACTCTATCTCAGTATTTTGACTTAGCCATTAATAAGAAGGGCAATGGAAATAGTAAGATTACTATGGGGTTATACTGGATTGCACCAACTCATTTTCTAAATTTAGATCAGAGAAATAAGTGGTACATTTATGAGTCAGGAAAGATGCCGGATGATTTAGTTAATAGTCTTCCAATTGTTGGAGATAAAATTTCATCATCTATATATTTTGAGATAGTCAATAAATTAAGTGCCTTTTTAGATAGTGATCAGTGTACACTTAGAAATTTTATGGAATTGAGTTTTGAGGCTTGGAGATATTCAGAGGAAGTTAATCGTCAGAAACGTGATGATGAAAGACAAAGAAAGACTAAAGCAAAAGGGACTGCTTTAGCTGATGATGATATAGAAACAATACGTTACTGGATTTACTCTCCTGGTGAACGTGCTAGAATTTGGGACGAATGTTACGATAACAATATTATGGCTATAGGCTGGGACGCGTTAGGTGATTTGCGTGATTATAATAGCAAAGGTGAAATGAAGCAAAAAATGAAACAGTGCTATGATCCCTCTGTTGCCTATATTAATTCAGCATGTGCAACCTGGGAATTTGCTAACGAAATGAAGCCGGGTGATATTGTATTCGCTAAGAATGGTATGCACCTAATTATCGGCAGAGGGGTTGTAAAATCTGATTACATATATGACCCTCAACGAAAAGAATTTAAAAATATACGTAAAGTTGAGTGGACTAATCGGGGAGAATGGGAATGCTCAAGACAGTCAGCGATGAAAACGCTAACTGATATTACATCATTTACAGATTATGTTGAACAGCTAAATCTCTTCTTTGATAGTGATATGTTGGATGATGTTGAAACACTAGAAGCAAATTACCCTGAATATAATAAGGCTCGATTCCTCGATTCTGTATATATGGATGATGACAGTTATAATACACTTGTATCACTTGTTAAAAGTAAGAAAAATATTATATTGCAAGGTGCACCTGGTGTGGGTAAGACATTTGCTGCGAAACGCCTTGCCTATTCTATGATGGGGGTAAAAGACCCTAATCGTGTCATGATGGTACAGTTTCATCAAAGCTATTCCTATGAAGACTTTATAATGGGATTTCGTCCTTCTGAAAATGGTTTTAAACTTAAGCATGGCGTATTTTATGAATTTTGTAAAAGGGCTGAGGTTGATAGTGATAATGACTATTTCTTTATTATTGATGAAATCAACCGAGGCAATTTAAGTAAAATATTTGGGGAACTATTTATGCTTTTAGAAAGCGATAAGAGAGGTGTAGCTTTACAACTACTTTATGCAGATGAGAAGTTTTCGATTCCAGAGAACCTTTATATTATTGGTATGATGAATACTGCAGACCGTAGCTTAGCTATGCTAGATTATGCATTAAGAAGACGATTTGCATTCTTTAATCTTAAACCAGCTTTTGAGTCCGATGGCTTTAAGTCTTATCAAAAATCCATCAATAATGATAAATTTGATAAACTTATAGAATGTATTAAGCAGCTTAATCTAGCTATTAAATCAGATGAAAGTTTAGGCTCAGGTTTTTGTATAGGACATAGTTATTTTTGTGATTTAGATAAATTTGAAACGCATGAATTTGAATTATCACTTACGAGAATTGTTGACTTTGAGATAATTCCTCTCTTAAGTGAGTATTGGTTTGACGATGCTGATATGGTAAATGAATGGAGTAATAATTTAAGGAGCGCAATTAAGTGATACCTATTCGAAATATTTACTATATGTTATCTTATGCTTTTCGAGCATTAAACCCACAAGGCTATAAGCGCGTATCAGTGGAACAGTTTGATAATGTATTAGAAATGTTATCTTCAGTTTTAGCTAAAGGTGTTTCTATTCAGATAAAGCGTGGAATTGGAAAGGACTATTTAGAGAGAATAGAACCCTTATGCTCGCCTCGTGGACGTTTCGAATTATCAGAATCTATAAAAACTAATTGTATACATAAAAATCACTTAGTTTGCTCTTATGATATTTTTTCAGAAAATATCTATATGAATAGAATCCTCAAATCAACCCTAGAATTACTTATTCAATCAGATATTTCTAAAACTCGAAAAAAGGAACTTCGTAGATTATTAGTATATTTTAGTGACGTAAGCTCTCTTGATGTCAATAAGATTAATTGGAATATGCATTATAATCGTAATAATCGATCCTATCAGATGCTAGTTTCTATATGTCATATGATTATTAAGGGTTTATTACAGTCTAATTCTGATGGCTCTAAGCGATTAATGAATTTTATAGATGAACAACAAATGCATCATCTGTATGAGAAATTTATTTTTGAGTATTACCGTAGACATTTCCCACAGATATCAGTTAGTTCATCGGAAATAAAATGGGCCATTGATGGTAATGAAGTTTATATGCTTCCTATTATGAAAACTGATATTATGCTTACCTACAATGACAAGATACTTATTATCGATGCTAAGTATTATTCTAGTAATACCCAAACACGATATGATACACATAAGATACACTCACATAATCTTTATCAGATTTTTACTTATGTCAAAAATAAATCATATCAGTTAAAAGAAAACTCAGATGTATCGGGAATGTTACTTTATGCTCAGACAGATAATGATATTCAACCAAATAATACATACATGATGAGTGGTAATCAGATAAGTGTAAAGACGTTAGATTTAAATTGTGAGTTTTCAGAAATTTCATCACAGCTAAATAGTATTGTTAGGGATTACTTTGGCGTTATTCTTTGATAATACGATTTTAATAATCATTGAAGTTTAAATAAAATGGGGCTGTAACAGAATGCGGTTTTACCTCATTCTAGTTGCAGCCTTATTTTTATTATTATAAAAATGGTTCCACGGCGATATAATTAAAGTTAGGTTTTAAAACCTAAAATACAATATAAAACATAAAGATTAGGTTTTGAAACCTTAAAATGGTATAATAGATATTGAATTAGGTTTTAAAACTCATTTTGAGAGGAGGCGAGTGCATGTCATTAGTATCGCGACCATATTATTTAGATTTTCTACGAAGGCATAAAGATAGACCTATCATTAAGGTCGTTTCTGGTATACGGCGTTGTGGTAAATCTACGTTGTTTAAGCTGTTTCAAGATGAGTTATTAGCCGATAATGTAACAGCCGAACAAATTATTGATATTAATTTTGAGTTGATGGAGTATGATAAACTAAGAGATTATCGGGCTTTATATGAATACATTAATGAACGGATTATTCCAAGTAAAAAAATGTATCTATTCCTCGATGAAATTCAGCATGTACCATCGTTTGAGCGTGTAGTAGATAACTTCTTTGTACAAGATAATGTTGATATATATATTACAGGTTCTAATGCTTATTTTATGTCCTCTGATATGGCTACACTTCTCACAGGTCGCTATGTACAAATTGAGATGCTTCCCTTGTCTTATAAGGAATATGTTGATGCCTATAGTGAAAGTGGGCTTTCACGAATGGTCTTATATGAAAAATATGTAAGTGAAGGCTCATTCCCAGGGCTTTTACATATGTCGGAAAATTGGCAAGGTCGGCAGGATTATTTACAAGGTTTATTTAATACCGTTGTTTTAAAAGATATTGTTGATCGATTAAAAATTGCAGATATTAAATTACTTGAAAGTATTGTGAGATATATTTTCGCCAATATTGGTAGCTTGATTAATCCCACAAAGATTGCAAATTCATTAACAAGCGCAGGTCGAAAGGTAGATAATAAAACTGTAGAACGTTATCTTAGGGGCTTAGAAGATAGTTTACTGTTGTATAATACAGAACGATTTGATGTGCGAGGCAAAGAATTATTAAGGTTACGTCCTAAGTATTATGTAGTGGATATGGCTTTTAAGCAACTATTACTACCTGATATTAACCGTGATAGGGGTCATGTATTAGAAAATGTTGTATACCTTGAGTTGCGGCGTCGAGGATATACAGTGTATGTTGGACAATTAACAAAGGGAGAAATAGATTTCGTTGCTCAAAAGCCTGGTGGCATATTAGAGTACTACCAAGTATCAGAAAGTGTATTGGATCCAACTACTAGAGACAGAGAGTTAGCACCATTAGAAGCGGTTAAAGATCAGTATCCTAAATTTTTACTCACTATGGATGAGCTCTATAAACCTCATAATTATAATGGAATTCAGCAATGTAATGTATTAGACTGGTTATTAGGGATGTGATAATTCACATCCCTATTTTTGTATCTATATGTTGTTATTTAATATACTTATAAATTATGCTATTTAATTTATAAATAATGCTATAATAAGATAAAATAGGATATTTGTATACAGTTGTTAAGTAAAGGTGCATCCTTATGAGTTTTTCCAATTGGATTCAAGAAAAATTATTCGACAATTACGAAGAGTGGCGTTTGAAGAGCCCCGATTATAATCGAAACGGTTTTAACATAGTAGGTATAGATAATACCTTACAGGCCATGCATGATGGATATTTCATGTATGTTGAATTATACCCACCTCATGCCATCGATGGATGTACAGCCATGAAAGCACGTGTAGGTAAAAAGCAGGATGCAGTAGATTTATTCTTAGATATAGATGGCAAGACCTATCGTATGGCTGATGTAAGTTATCCTGACGCAGTGAAGATGATGCGAGCTTTTGTGAAAAAACGCAGAGTACCTGATTGTAGTTTGTGTGTAGAAGTAGCGTATCTAGATATCAATCAGATGCGATCTACATTTACAGAGTTAGCAACGTTGTTGCTAGGCGATGCTAAACAAGCCAAATCATTCATGTCCAAGGCAAAGTTACATTCCATGGAAGAACTAGAAGATAGCTGGTGGGATCTCTATGAGAAGTTGCTATCTACTGGTCGTGCTGTAGAGTTATCTTTGAAAATCGAATTAGAGGATTTTTTTTATAATGTGCAGAAGTTAATCCATAATAAAAAGCTATCTACTGGTGAAAATTTAACTGGCGATGTATCTATTGATACAGCCGCATTTGATGACAGTCAATGTATTGGGGACTGGTGCGCACATTTTAATTCCACGTGGAAAAACCATAAGTTAGTAGGTATGGACATCGGTACAGATAGTTTGGTGCTCATGGTACTTTCAAATGAGGAATTTAAAAGAGCCCAAGAACTAGCGAAAGAATTATTACATAGAATTGATGTAGCTGAACGTTTGTGATATAACGAAAATTATAATGTAGTGGCACGATTATAATGTGGCCGTATCTATAAAAAGGTTGTAATTCTTAACTGTAAACAATTTGCACTGTATAAATGTAATGAATAGGAGAGCATCATATGAGTATTGTACGTCTACCAGAATATGAAACAGAGTTTGAGCCGGAAGTATTTGAAATCTATGCATTACCGCGTAGTGATGCAAATGGCGCTAGCCCTTATTTAGAAAAGTACCATAGACCACTGGTGTCTACCGATGCTATCCTAGATACTCGGACGGGCGTGCTTGACCGTAGCGAAGGTATTTTGACGTGGATTATTGAGGGCCTTGACGATAGATGGGGCTATTCTTTTGAGCCGCACGGTG
>OGIQ01000201.1_pt1 | contig 26075 bp, 3 predicted proteins | sample 1571811 | NCBI WGS metagenome assembly OGIQ01 (sample SAMEA2582103, study PRJEB24529) | metagenome | biome: Human gut stool | place: China | collected 2011
CGGGCCCCCGTCAATTCCTTTGAGTTTCAACCTTGCGGTCGTACTCCCCAGGCGGGGTACTTATTGCGTTAACTCCGGCACAGAAGGGGTCGATACCTCCTACACCTAGTACCCATCGTTTACGGCCAGGACTACCGGGGTATCTAATCCCGTTCGCTCCCCTGGCTTTCGCGCCTCAGCGTCAGTTTTCGTCCAGAAAGTCGCCTTCGCCACTGGTGTTCTTCCTAATATCTACGCATTTCACCGCTACACTAGGAATTCCACTTTCCTCTCCGATACTCTAGATTGGCAGTTTCCATCCCATCACGGGGTTAAGCCCCGAACTTTTAAGACAGACTGACTGATCCGCCTGCGCGCGCTTTACGCCCAATAATTCCGGACAACGCTTGCCACCTACGTATTACCGCGGCTGCTGGCACGTAGTTAGCCGTGGCTTTCTATTCCGGTACCGTCAATCCTTCTAACTATTCGCAAGAAGGCCTTTCGTCCCGATTAACAGAGCTTTACAACCCGAAGGCCGTCATCACTCACGCGGCGTTGCTCCGTCAGACTTTCGTCCATTGCGGAAGATTCCCCACTGCTGCCTCCCGTAGGAGTCTGGGCCGTGTCTCAGTCCCAATGTGGCCGTTCATCCTCTCAGACCGGCTACTGATCATCGCCTTGGTGGGCCGTTACCCCTCCAACTAGCTAATCAGACGCAATCCCCTCCTTCAGTGATAGCTTATACATAGAGGCCACCTTTCATCTTTCCTCGATGCCGAGATTAGATCGTATGCGGTATTAGCAGTCGTTTCCAACTGTTGTCCCCCTCTGAAGGGCAGGTTGATTACGCGTTACTCACCCGTTCGCCACTAAGATTGATAGAAGCAAGCTTCCATCGCTCTTCGTTCGACTTGCATGTGTTAAGCACGCCGCCAGCGTTCGTCCTGAGCCAGGATCAAACTCTCCAAGATATCTTGAAGCTATTTGAATAGCTCATTTGTTTTGTTGTCGCTACCATTAAGTAGCTTTGAATTATGGTTGGTTTTGACTATGTCAAAACCCGCACTCTGGCATATGTTCAATCATTTCGATTGATTACCTATCATTGTTCAGTTTTCAAAGATCTGTGCCCCTTCATATGGGGTACTTGAATATAATAACATTTCCATATACTGATGTCAACAAAATTTGGACAAATTTTACGACAAATTTCAGGAAAATTTTATCATTATTTTTGCACAATTTCACGGCCTAATTTTACAGATTTAAAACTTGAGTAATATTACTTTTTTAGACATATCATATAGGGAGAATTTAAAATAAAAAGAAGCCGCAACAAGAATACATCTATTGCATTCTGTTGCGACTTCTTGTCTATATGACAGTGTGTTAATAGAATCCCTTATTTGTGTCTCAACACTGTATATTAAAAACTTTTATATATAAGGTTATTGCAACTGCACATTCCTTATAACAAAAGCTATACATATAATGTAATTATATATGTATTAGATGATTAGTTATCTGTCTGAATCGCTTCACGAAGGTTAATTTCGTGCATGTCGCCAACAGAAGGTTCTTCTGCAGACATATTTTTTACAGTTTGTTTTGTAGCAAACCAAACTGCTTCGTTCATGTAATAACGCAATTCTTCATTAGATACATGTTCTTGATCTTGAGCCATGATATCAAGCATAGCATCTTCCAATGCTTGTGCTTCTTCATCTGTCAAAGGACCGCCAACGGCCTTTTGCTTTTGAAGCAATTCATTCATGCGATCAACCATGCTGCGCAATACATTGTAACCATAGCTATTTGTGTAACCTTGGTCCTTATCATATTTAGGGAATGTGTAATAGCTATACTCGTTTTTATTACGGTTTTCACCATTCCAATTCAATGCAGTTTCTTGGCCATGTACATAACCTAAAGAATGTTTACGGAAATAATCAGCATAGTTATGCTTATCTTTAGAATGTAACCATTTAGCTTCTTCTTTAGTTAACGCTTGATGATTATTCTTTTTGCTTTCAGCTAAAGCAATGTGTTTTTCTGCATTTTCCCATGCTTTCACAAATTCATGGATACTTTGCACTGCCTGAGGGCTAGCCACAGGAACCAATACAACAGAACCTGTTGTAGGCGCTTTAGCCGGATTTGGTAAAAGCAATGGATCATCAAATGTAGCAGATGCCGCATTAACATGGAATACGCCACTGCCGAATAATACTGCCGCTGTGAAAGCAAGCAAAGTGGATTTTTTCATTATATATTCCTCTTTTCTATCAACGAATTAAATCGGGTGAGAGGACCCCCAAAAGGGAATCCTCAACCCGTAATGTTCAGCATGAACGTATTATAAACCTAGTCTTGCCATCATTGCAGCAATATTAGCTTTCATTTGTTCATTTTCAGCTTTCAAATCAGCTACTTCACCTTTTAATCCTTGATTTTCAGCTTTCATTGCAGCAAGTTCACGTTGCATTGCATATGTAGAACTGATAGGTCCTTTACGATAACGATCTGCAGTTTCTGCTTCACCGTCTCTGTTGCCTACTTTCCAAGTTACACCAGCATTTGCCATCATATGGCTATTGCTACCCGCCCAAGCTACGCCAGCATGTAACATCATGGATTCATTTTTGTAATGAGCCACGCCTAATGCCAATGCGGAGTCACCACGGTAGTTACCATAACCTGCCATGATTTGAGTAGGTTCGTAAGGATCATAAGCCATAGGTTTCAATGCAGACAACGCGGAGGATAAAGCACCAACTTGACGAACTTCTTTTACAACATTATTCATGCTGTTTGCAACACGATTAAGTTGGGAACCATTAACAGCATCAGTAGAAGTGGAGCTAATTTCACCTGGTGCTACGTTAGTAATCTTATTACCACCGTTATTCAAACCAGAGCTTGTTAAGGATACGCTGCCACCACCATTATTTTTGATTGTGATACCATTACCGTTTGTTACAGTTGTATGACCGGAGTTATCCATAGTTGTAATGGAGTTGATACCAGTAATATCTTTTGCCAAACGAACATTCAAGCTGCCGTTGTTATCGGAAATAACACCGATATTGTTTGCAGAGGAAAGTTTGCTTTCATCAGTAACGCCACCTTTAACGGTTACTTTTTCACCTAAGTTACGATGGAATTCACCTTTGTCACCTGCAAAGTCTAAGCCAGCTTTCTTAAGGCCATCGATACCTTTTTTCAAGTCGCCGATGTTAGCACCATTTGTTAAGCTGCTGCTATTATCAGCAATATTGTTGATATCTTCGCCTTCGCCATAACCACTTGCCATGTTAACAACTTTATTGCCACCATTGTTCAAGCCGTCCTTAGTCAATGTTACTGCACCAGTACCATCTTTAGGGGAACCTTGACCTGCTGGAGGAGTAGTAATTGCAACACCGTTGCTGCTAACAGTAGTAGTTACTTTAGTACTACCCATGCCAGATGTAACAACCACACCATCTGCAGTTGTGCTTGTTCTCTTAGTCTTTTTGTCAGTAGTTACAACACCGTCAACAGTCAACTCAGTGGCCTTAGTTGGATTATCTACAAGTACACCTTTAGCTGTTGTTTGAGTTGTATTATTTTGACTATCAGATACTTTCACATTATCTGCAGTAAGAGTAGTCTTATTACCAAATGTATCAGTGCTTGTAACACCTCTACCGTTTGTTAAAGTGGAGTGTTGTTGATCGTCTGTAGTTGTAGTTACACTGCGTAAGTTCAAGTCTTTTTTGATATCTACAGTGTATGTTTTAGACTTATCTGCATTAACTGTAGTTTCTACAGTTGTATTGCCGCTATCGCCAGCTTTCACTGTCGTAGTTGCTGCCGCCATGCTGCTCTTCAACTGTTGAACGTTAACTGCATCTGTATCATTTACACCAGCTGCCACGTTAGTAATCTTTTGATTATTTGCGTTTAAGCCTTCGTTAGAAATGTATGTTTTACCACCTACAGATACACCTTTATTGTCAAGTACAACTTGTTTGTTTGGATCGGAACCAACTGTTACAGAGTCAAGACCTTTAAGGTTCTTAGCAAGTTTAACGTTCAAGTTACCGTTTTCATTAACTACGCCAATGTTACCATTTGAAAGTTTAGAAGCATCAGCTTCGCCACCTTTAAGTTCCAATGTTTGACCGAGGTCTTTATGGATAGCTTCACCGGAGTCGCCTTTGAAGTTCAAGCCTTTCTTAGTCAAGTCTTGAGTGTTCTTATCAATTTTATTATCTACAACTTTCAATTGATCTTCTGTTGCAGCTTGACCGTTAGTGATCTTATTAGGATCCCAAGTTCTGTTAGTCAAATCATTAACAGTACCAGAACCACCATTGATAGTTACCTTACCGGAGTTGATTGTACCGTTTGTACCATTGATATTTACAGCATTAGCACCTTCGCCAGCTCTAATGATACCTGTTGTACCATCGAAATGAACTGATGTATTGCCAGAGCCCAATGTCACTGTATCTTTCAAGTTTACAGTGTATGTTTTAGCTTTTGTAAGATCGTTGATTTCTTCTTCAACATGAATGTTCTTGCTACCTTTTACCTTAGTATCGGACGCAGCTTTTACTTCGTTCAATTGTTTAAGGTTAACAGCATCGCTATCTTCTGTACCAGCTTTAACATTTTTGATTTGTGTATTGTTTGCATTGAAGCCGTTGTTTGTAACAAATGTATTACCACCAATTGTCAAACCATTATTATTAATAGTTGTTTGACCAGTTGTTACGCTGTTCAAGCCTGTTAAATCTTTTGCAAGTTTAACATTCAACTTACCGTTTTCGGATACAACACCGATATTGTTGTCAGACAATTTAGCTTTATCAGAAACGCCACCTACAACATCCAATGTTTGACCAAGGTCTTTATGGATTACTTCGCCAGAGTCAGCTTGGAAGTTCAAGCCTTTCTTACCGTTGTCTGTAACTTTTTGATCCACAGATTTCAATTGATCTTCTGTTGCAGCTTGACCGTTAGTGATGTTATTAGGATCCCACGTTCTGTTAGTCAAGTTGTTTACAGTACCATTTGCACCGTTAACTAGAACTTTACCAGCATTGATGTTTCCTGTTACACCATCGATCGCTACTTTACCAGCATTAATTGTGCTGTTCATACCATTGATAGTCACTGCATTAGCACCGTTACCAGCTTTTACGATACCAGTTGTACCGTCGATATTAACAGCTGTGTCGCCGGAACCTAATGTTACAGTGTCTTTCAATGCCACTGTATAAGTCTTAGCTTTTGTAGTAGGATCTTGAGTTTCATCAACATTGATGTTTTTGCTACCTTCTACTTTTGTATTAGATGCAGCTTTTACATCGTTCAATTGTTTAACGTTAACAGCATCGTTATCTTCTACGCCAGCAGTTACGTTTTTGATTTGCGTATTGTTAGCATTAAAGCCATTAGCTGTAACGAATTGTTTGTTGTTGATTGTCAAGCCATCGTTGTTGATAGTTGTTTGACCAGTTGTTACGCTGTTCAAGTTTGTTAAGTCTTTTGCAAGTTTAACATTCAACTTACCGTTTTCGGATACAACACCAATATTGCCGTCAGACAATTTAGCTTTATCAGAAATGCCGCCTACAACATCCAATGTTTGACCAAGGTCTTTATGGATTACTTCGCCAGAGTCAGCTTGGAAGTTCAAGCCTTTCTTACCGTTGTCTGTAACTTTTTGATCTACAGATTTCAATTGGTCTTCTGTTGCAGCTTGACCATTTGTGATGTTTGCAGGATCCCAAGTTCTATTTGTCAAGTTGTTTACAGTACCGTTTGCACCGTTAACTAGAACTTTACCTGCATTGATGTTACCTGTTACGCCATTGATAGTTACTGCGTTAGCGCCGTCACCAGCTTTTACGATACCTTTTGTACCGTCGATGTTAACTGCTGTGTTACCGGAGCCCAATGTTACAGTGTCTTTCAATGCAACTGTATAAGTCTTAGCTTTTGTTACATTATCTACAGTTTCATCAACATTGATGTTTTTGCTACCTTCTACTTTTGTATTAGATGCAGCTTTTACATCGTTCAATTGTTTAACGTTAACAGCATCGTTATCTTCTACGCCAGCAGTTACGTTTTTGATTTGCGTATTGTTAGCATTAAAGCCATTAGCTGTAACGAATTGTTTGTTGTTGATTGTCAAGCCATCGTTGTTGATAGTTGTTTGACCAGTTGTTACGCTGTTCAAGCCTGTTAAGTCTTTTGCAAGTTTAACATTCAACTTACCGTTTTCGGATACAACACCGATGTTGTTGTCAGACAATTTAGATTTCTCAGTAATGCCACCTACAACATCCAATGTTTGACCAAGATCTTTATGGATTAATTCGCCAGAATCAGCTTGGAAGTTCAAGCCTTTCTTAGTCAAGTCATTGCCGTTGTCAGTGATTTTCTTATCAACAATTTTCAATTGGTCTTCTGTTGCAGCTTGACCACTTGTGAAGTTTTTGCCATCCCAAGTGATGTTTGTCAAGTTATTTACAGTACCAGCAGTACCGTTGACAGTCACTTTACCGGAGTTGATAGTGCCGTTTGTACCATTGATAGTTACAGCATTAGCACCGTCACCAGCTTTTATGATACCTGTAGTACCGTTGATGTTGATTGCATTATTGCCAGAACCTAAAGTTACATTATCTTTCAATGCTACTTTGTAAGTTTTAGCTTGTGTATTAGGATCTACTGTGGAGTTAACATTGATGTTTTCGCTACCTTCAACTGTAGTGTTAGATGCATTTTTAACTTCATTCAATTGATTCAAGTTAACTGCATCATTGCCATCAGTACCAGCTTTTACGTTTTTGATTTGTGTGTTATTAGCATCAAAACCGTTAGCTGTAACGAATTTATTACCACCAATTGTTAAACCTTCGTTATTAATTGTTGTAACACCAGTTGTTACACTTGTTAAGCCAGTCAACTCTTTAGCGAGTTTAACATTCAACTTACCGTTTTCAGATACCACACCGATGTTATTGTCGGACAATTTAGCTTTATCGGAAGTACCACCTACAACGTCTAATGTTTCGCCAAGGTCTTTATGAATGCTTGTAGCATCATCACCTTTGAAGTTCAAGCCCTTCTTAGTCAAGTTGCTACCGTTGTCAGTGATTTTCTTATCAACAACTTTCAATTGGTCTTCTGTTGCAGCTTGGCCGCTTGTGATGTTATTAGCATCCCAAGTGATATTTGTTAAGTTGTTTACAGTACCTTTAGCACCGTTAACAAGAACTTTACCGGAATTGATATTGCCTGTTACACCGTCAATCGCTACGTTACCAGCAGTAATTGTGCTGTTTGTACCATTGATAGTTACAGCATTGTTGCCTTCGCCGGCTTTTACAATACCTTTTGTACCGTCGATGTTAACAGCTGTATTGCCGGAACCCAATGTTACTGTGTCTTGTAAACCAACTGTATAAGTCTTAGCTTTAGTAAGTGGATCTTCAGAATCAGTTACATTGATGTTTTTGCCTGCTTTTACAACAGTTTTAGCTGCCGCTGCGTTGTTAGATACTTCTTTCAACTGTTTAAGGTTAACTGCATGATTATCCTCAGTACCAGCTTTCACGTTTGTGATTTGAGTATCGTTAGCATTGAAGCCATTACTTGTAACAAATGTGTTGCCACCGATTGTCAAACCATTGTTGTTAATAGTTGTAGCACCAGTTGTTACGCTGTTCAAGCCTGTCAAATCTTTAGCAAGTTTAACATTCAATACGCCGTTGTTATTAACTACGCCGATATTATTTTCTGAAAGTTTAGATGCGTCAGCTTGACCGCCAGAGATTTTCAAAGTTTGACCAAGGTCTTTATGAATTGCAGTACCTGCATCGCCTTGGAAGTTCAAGCCTTTTTCTACGATTTCAGTTTTTGTAGTATCAATTTTATTATCTACTACTTTCAATTGATCTTCTGTAGCAGCTTGACCATTAGTAATAGCTTTAGGGTTCCAAGTTCTGTTAGTCAATTCGTTAACAGTACCTGTAGTACCATTGATAGTCACTTTACCGGAGTTGATAGTGCCATTTGTGCCATTGATAGTTACAGCATTAGCACCGTCACCAGCTTTTACAATACCTGTTGTACCGTTAATATTGATAGCTGTGTTACCTGCGCCTAATGTTACTTCATCTTTCAAGCCTACAGTATATGTTTTAGCTTTAGTTACATTGTCGATACTTTCATCAACTTTAATGTTTTTACCTTCAGCTACCTTTGTATTTGCTGCAGATGCACTGTTGGATACTTCTTTTAATTGTGCCAAGTTTACTGCATCGCTGTCGATTGTACCGCGAGCAACGTTAGTAATCTTGTTACCACCATTATCTAAACCGGATTTAGTAAGGGATACGGATGCATTGTTTGTAGCACCGTTGCTGATAGTTACACCGTTGGAGGTAACTTTTGTATCGCCTACAGTTACGCTGTTCAAACCTTTAAGGTCTTTAGCCAAACGAACTTTCAAGTCGTTAGAGCCATCAGATACAACACCGATGTTATCTTCAGCAGTTAATTTGGATGCTTCTGTAATGCCACCTTTAACATTTACTTGTTCACCAAGTTTTTTATTGATTACGTTACCGGAGTCAGCACCGAATTTCATGCCTTTATTGATCAATTCTTCTTTAGTCTTGAACAATTGGCTGCCATTGATAGCATCTGTGGATGTAGCTGTTACAGCACCATCTTTTACATTTGTAATTGTAGTGCCATTAGCGCCTTCCAATGTTACCTTAGTTTTATCAACAACACCGTTATTGATGTCATATTTAACAGCACGATCTGTTAATTTATCTACGGAAGATTTGGATGCAATGTTATTGATTGTAACTTGTTCTTTAACGCCTGCATGGTTTTTATCCTCTACAGTCAAGGATACTTCACCATTATCGTTTACCTTATAGGAACCGTCAGCGCTGGAGTTTCTTACAAGACGATAGTCAGTTGCACTGCTACCTTGTTGAGTAATTTGTTCACTAACTTTTTTCAACTGATCTTCAGTCGCTGCACGACCGGATACGATAGATGTGGAATCCCAGTTCTTATTGCTCAAGTTAGTTACATAATTACCAGTTTCACTTGCATGTTTCGTATTTTGAACAGTTTGAGCGCCCATTACAACAGCACCAGCAGTTACTCTACCTGCTGTACCATCAAGAACTACTTGATTGTTACCGCTACCCAATGTCACTTTGTTGTTCAAACGAAGATCATATTTAGCGCCTTCAGTGCTTGTAGCAGGAGTTGTTGTCAATTTAAGGTTATCATCGGAAACAGTTACTTTAGAATGTTTACCTGCTTCGATTTTCACATCATGTAATTGGCTACCGTTTACAGCGTCTGTAGAAGTAGAGGATACTTCGCCGGCTTTCAAGTTAGTAATTGTTGTGCCACCTTGGCCTTCCAAAGTAACCTTGTTTTTATTAACAGTAGTACCGTTAAGATCATATTTAACAGCACGTTCTGTCAATTTATCCAATTCAGTTTTGGATGCAATATTGTTGATTGTTACCGTATTAGCAGGGTTGTTAGGATGAGCTTCATCTTTAACTTTCAAATCAACTTTATTGTTTTCTACAGAGTAAGAACCATCTGCAGAATTTGTATTGTTGATCAAGCGGTAATCTGTTTTAGCTGCATTAGTAGTCTTGATTTCATCAGACACTTTTTTCAACTGATCTTCAGTTGCTGCACGACCAGATGTGATTGTAGGGTTTTGAACATTCCATTCTTTATTGTCCAAACCAGTTACATAGTTTTTATTGTCGCTATGTTTACCTACACGAACAGAACCTGCAGTTACGCTGTTCAAACCTGTTAGGTCTTTTGCCAACTTAACATTAAGGTTGCCGTCTTTAGCTACAACACCGATGTTGTTGTCAGATAAAGCACCTGTGGCGCCACCAGTAATACCTAAAGTATCGCCAAGTTGTTTATTGATTTTAACATTGTTATCGCCTTGGAAGCTTAAGCCTTTAGCGATCTTGTTAGTGTTATTTGTGATATTAGTAGTATTGATATCTTGTTGCTCTTTAGAAGCAAGGTTCGTCAACTTAACTTGTTTAGGGTTGGAACCATCAGCATCCGCAACAGTCAATGTCATGCTACCATCAGCAGCTACTTTATATTCGCCGTTGCTGCCTGCTGCAGAGTTTGCAATCAAGCGGTAGTCAGTTTTGGAAAGACCGTTAGAGATTTTAGAGATATCAACATCAAATGTTTGATTATCATTACGTGTCAATGTCAATCTCTTACCGTCATTGGATACTGTACCGGATGTAACATAAGTATTTTTCAAACCTGTTACTTCAGCAGTCAAACCATTTGTACCGGTCATGTTAATTTTGCCGTTACCGTTTGCTTCATACGTAGCAGCACCACGTTGTAAGTATTTATCGTATTTTGCAGCAATACGAGAAATATCACCGATATTAGCAGCATTTGTTAATGTATCACCACCGGATTGTACATTGGTAATTTGATACCCACCAGCATTGATACCGGTTCTGCTCATAGAAACTTTACCAGTTGTAACGGAGTTGAAGTTTGCATCATCAACTGTTGCAACCGTAACATTATCTCCGGCGCCTTCTAATTTAATATTATTACCAGCTTTAAAGTTCACTGTACGATTAGGAGCTTTTACGTCTTTAACCTTTTGGCCATTAACTTGAAGTTCCCAACCGGAGTTTGCGGATTTAATAGCTTCATGAACAGTGTTTTTACCTGTATCACCAATATTAGTCATGGTGATAGTACCGTTTTGGTCAACCTGAGCATTACCGCCTAAGATATTCTTAGTGCTTTTAGCTACATTACCTACTGCATTAGCAACGCCATATAATTGGCTACCATTAATAGCATCTGTAGATTGTGCATTTACACGACCAGCTGCTACGTTAGTAATTGTACGTTTTGTAGAAGTATTACCTACGCTAACTGTGGAATCAGCAGTACCACCTGCATAGTTGTATTGCAAACCGTTAATAGTTTCACTAGCAGTGCTTACAGGAGCAGCTGTTGCAGAATTAGCACCTAACGCAACGCCACGAACGTTATTTACTGTTGCTTTGCTACCGAGAGCTAAGCCTTCGTTTTCTTGTACGCTTGCTTCGCTACCGATTGCTACAGCATCAGTCACTTCTTTTTTCGCTTTAAGCTGAGTAATTAATTGAGCGTTATCTTTATAAACACTGCTATCACGTACACGTTCTAATGTACCAGCTTGAGCACTTACGCCCAATGCGATGGAACGAGAACCAGTTGCTTGTGCATCATCACCGATAGCCACAACATTTTTCTTGTCTCCGTCTTGAGTACTCAAAGCACTAGCTTCACGACCCATCGCAATAGAACCGTAACCTTCAGAATGAGCATTGTTACCGATAGCTGTAGAACGTTCACCTAATGCCCATGCCGCATTACCTGCAGCCACAGAGGAACCGCCTAATGCATAAGTATCATTACCCAATGCCACACCGGAACCACCATGAGCACGTGCGGAGTTACCTACGGCAACGGAGTTATTTACTTTGTATTGAGGATCATTTTGAATACCGGATTCAGCATTATTACCAATAGCGATGCCGTCTTTTGCGTAAGTTGTAGCAGCATTACCGATTGCCACCGCATTATCGCGGTAATGAGCAGCCGTATTACCGATAGCTACGCCTTGAATGCCTTTAGATGTAGCACGGTTACCGATGGCTACGCCTCTTACATAACCTTCACCTTTATAATTTGAACCTGATGCTACATACGCACTAGTACCCATAGCTACGCTATCTTCAGTATCTGATTTAGCACCTTGACCGATAGCAATAGAACGAGCTGCATTAGCTTGAGTATTAGTAGTTCCGTCATATGCTGTATACGGTGTACCTTTATCATCCTTCATTGGTGTTGGATTTGCAGAACCGATAGCAATAGATTGTTCACCTGTTGCTAATGCAGAGTGACCCATAGCCAAGCTAGCTTTACCTTGTGCAGATGCAGCTGTACCGATAGCTGCCGCATATTGTTCGCCAGCATAGGCTTGACGCATCATAGCCAAGGAGTTAAAACCTTTTGCTTTAGCAGCAGAGCCAACAGCAATAGCACCGATTTGTTCAGATTGAGCATAATGGCCTAAACCGATACCCAACGCACGAGATTGGGAATAGTCACCGATAGCAATACCGGATACGGAGCCATCATTAGAACGGGCATTAGCATTGTTACCGATTTGTATGCCGAACACCTTATTATTTGTATATAAATTTCCTAGTCCTGGATTTCCTGGTGTTTTGTAATCATACATTTGAATGTAAGGTGCATTTTGACTAGGGTATAAATAAGTAAACCCACCATCATTCGGCCCTTCACCAGGAGCCAAAGAAAGACCTCTGCTAGGTGCGGCATCAACACCCGAAATCAACCCACTACCGCAGGTTAAAACCATAGCCGCCAAGCCAACTTTTACCGAAGCTTTTGCGGAATTACTAACAAAGCTTTTGGAGCCACGAGTATGGCTTTTTGCAATTTCAGATACAACGACATATGCGCCTCGTACCTGACTCCAAATTACCCTATAAATACGATTCATTTAGTAGTACCTACCTTTCACACAGTTTTATAAGGGATTCTAAAACCAACACTAAAACACTAAAAATAATAAAATTTTCATCAAAAATTTAATTACTATACATATAAAATATCAGATTAGTTTATGAATGTAAATATATTTTTTTCATATTTCGCTCATTTATTTTCATAACTTTAAACTTCTTTTAAAAATTGATTTTCTTACTCATTTAAATATATTTTCAATCATAAAAACCCTTACAACAATGGGCCAAACAACACTTATAATCTAAAGCTAATGATTTTATAGTAAATTAATCACATTTATAATTTTCGATTAAAATTATATGTTCTGTATTATACACTATTATGAAAAGTTTGTGAAGTCAAACACAAAAAAAGAACGAAAGTCCTCTTACAGTAGACTTTCGTTCTTTCATTTTATATACCATATAGGGTTAAAATCATCTAATTTTCATGGGTATTTTCTGGTACATCAGCTCGCTTTTTATCACATGAGCACAAGATGAAATAGATATGAATTACATGCCTAAACGACTCATAATAAGAGCCAATTGTCGCTTAGTTTCTTCGTTATCTTTCTGTAGACGAAGGTTGTCTTCTTTCAATGCCGCATAGTCTGCAGTTAATTTTTCATCCTGCGCTTTCATGCGTGCATTTTCAGCTTTCAAAGCAGTCATTTCATCCTGCATTACGTACATAGAACTGATAGGGCCGCCCTTGTAGCGTTCAGGAATAGCCTTCTTCTCATCAGAAGAACCGAATTTACGAGTTACACCAGCATTCACCATATTATGACGACTACCAACAGATACGCCTGCATGGAACATAGTGTCTTCCGATGTGTAGTGAGCAACACCTAAAGCTGCTGCAGTTTCGCCTCTGTAATTACCAATACCGGCCATCACCTGAGTTGGTTCTAACGGATCATATTGAATCGGTTTCAACGCAGACATAGCCGCCGCATGAGCACCTACACGTTGCGTTTCGCCCGCCACGGAATTAATAGCATTGGCCATGCCCTCCGTAACTCCTTTCAATTGATTTACGTTAACCGCATCCGTACCGTTTACACCAGGACCTACATTGCTAATTGTTTTACCACCATTATTCAATCCGTCTTTAGTAAGGCTTACAGCATTACCGCTAGCAGGGGTAATCGTTACACCACTACCGTTTACAACCGTAGAGTTACCTGCAGCATCCTTAGTCGTTACGGACGTAAGACCTTTCAAATCTTTCGCCATACGAACTTTAAGATTAGTGCCGTCAGATACAACACCTACATTATCTTCTGTAGTCAACTTGCTAGCATCAGTAATACCACCGATTACGTTTACCTGTTCGTTAAGCTTTTTGTTAATCACATTACCGGAATCACCACCGTATTTCATACCATCGTCTTTGGTTGCCACTTGATGTGTCTTGCCCTGTTCATCTTGGTACTTAATACGAGTAATAGCATTACCTCCTAGATCAGAATCGCCCTTATCAGCAATCATATCTGCATTGCGACCATCTTTGCCAGTTAAACCGATATGACCAACACCGTCTTTGCCGGACATAGATACAGCATCTTTACCGTCTTTACCTGTAATAGCTACTTTGCCGTCTGTACCATTCGCAGCGTCTGGACCTGTAATGGAAACGCCATCTTGACCGTTTTTGCCGACTTTCACCTTATCAGTATTAACCGTATCAGCAGTAACCGTTTTGGTAGTAACGCTATCGGTCTTAAGATTCTTAGCCATTTTAATAGTAACATTACCATTTTCGGCTACTGTTTTGATATTTTCACCGGAATAATCACTATCAGCCCCTTGACCTTCACCTTTGATAGTAACCTTTTGACCTAAATCACGGTGGAAATCGCCTGTATTACCGGCAAAATCCATACCTTTCTTCGTAATGTCATCACCTAAGTTATTAATCTTATTATCCAAGGTTTTATGGGACTTCTGCAATTGATCTTCTGTAGCAGCACGACCACTTGTGATATTGTTAGGATCCCAATCTTTGTTTTCCAAACCTGTCACATGACCGTCCTTGCCATCAACAGATACTTTACCTGCCGCGATCTTACCATCTTTACCGTCGATAGTTACCTTATCTCCGGCCTTAATTGTACCGTTTGTACCGTCAATCGCTACATTGCCGGCCTTGATTGTACCCTTATCGCCATCGATTTCAACTTTATCGCCTGCTTTAATGGTTCCTTTGTTGCCGTCGATGGTAACTTTATCCCCTGCTTTGATTGTACCTGTTGTACCATCCATTGCAATTTGTTTCGTAGGATCAGTCCCCATTGTTACTTGGTCTTTGAGGCCCACTTTGTAGTTTGTAGAACCGTCCGCATTAGTGGTCTTATCTACTTGGACATTATTACCTGCCGTTACAGTTGTAGTAGCAGCTGCTGCGGCTTTATCCAATTGGGATTTATTAACCGCATCCTTAGAATCAGTACCATCAGCTACATTCGTAATCTTCTTGTTGGACGCATCGATACCGTCCTTCGTCATGGATGGACCGTTGGTAATCTTCACGCCGTCTTTTGTAACAGCAGTCAACGGATTGCCATCCTTATCTTGAACGATCATACCTTCACCATTAACAACGGTTTTACCGTTTACACCATTAGTGCCATTGTTGAAAGTTATGGAATCTAAACCTTTCAGATTTTTTGCTAAACGAACATTAAGGATATTATTTTTACTAATAACACCAATATTGTTTTCGGTCAACTCAGATTCATTGGTGACACCACCCTTAATGTCCAATTGTTCATTAAGTTTCTTCTTGATGGTAGTACCGGAGTCGCCACCATATGCCATGCCATCATCTTTGGTTGCCACTTCATGGGTTGTGCCATTTTCATCTTGATATTTAATGCGCGTGATTTCATTTCCATTAACATCAGCAGCACCTTTATCAGCGATAATATCCGCACTGCGACCATCTTTACCAGTTAAACCAATATGACCTATACCGTCTTTACCGGACATGGACACCGCATCCTTGCCGTTTTTATCTGTAACAGCTACCTTACCGTCGGTGCCATTCGCCGTATCTGGACCTGTAAGAGATACGCCCTCCTTACCGTCTTTACCGACTTTCACGGATTCAGCCTTAAGATTTTTGTTCATCTTCACATCGATAGTCGTGTTACCATCATTATCTTGGTTGATGAAAGTTTTAATGTTTTCACCGCTATAGTCAGCATCGTCAGCCTTGCCTTCACCTTTAACAGTGACAATAGAGCCTAATTTATTAGTTTGTACGCCGCCTACATTAGCATTGAATTTGAGACCTGTATCAGTTTGACCTGCCAAAGCTTGTTTCAATTGATCCTCTGTTGCAGCACGACCGGATACGACTTTACCTACATCCCAAGTCTTATTATCAAGCCCTGTCACGTAGTTACCTGTATTAGCAGGAGTTGCACCATCGGATTGTTTACCCATGGTTACCGTGCCGGCTTTCACCGTTTCCGTAGCCGTAACAGATGTAACATTAAGATCTTTCTTTAATTTTAGACCGATCTTAGTATCGTCACCAGTTTGTGTAATTTCTGTGGTGATGTTATCGTCGCCGTTTACCGTTACCTTAGAGCCTAGTTTATTAGTTTTTTCAGCGTTATTATCCGCATTGAAACGAAGTCCTTTATTGGTAAGTTCAGTCTTAGTGTCACCAATATTTTTATTCAACTCAGTCTTAGCATCACTAATGTTTTTATTTAACTCAGTTTTAGTGTCATGCAATTGACTGCCGTTCACCGCATCTTTGGAGTTAGCCGCCACATCGCCATTAGCAACATTGGTAATCTTTTGATCATTCGCATTGATGCCATTTGGAGATACATAATTCTTACCGCCTACGGTCAAACCACCACTATTGATGATTGTGCCACCAGCTGTTACGCTGTCCAAACCAGTTAATGTTTTAGCTAACTTCACGTTTAACGTACTACCATCAGATACGACACCAATATTATTATCCGTTAAATCTGCAGCTGCAACTCCGCCTTTAATGGCAACAGTACCACCTAGCTTCTTGTTGATAGTCGTGCCGGAATCACCGTCAAAGTTCAAGCCTTTATCCACTTCGGATTTAGACGCCACATCCTTAATTGTTACAGTTTTTGTTTGAGCAGCCGGATGGTTCTTATCCTGTACGGTCAATGCTACGTCACCATTAGCATCTACAGTATAGTCACCATTGGAGCCTGCCGCAGGATTAGCAACAAGACTGAAGTCCGTTGCACTAGCACCTTGTTTCTTAACTTCATCACTAACCGTTTTCAATTGGTCTTCCGTTGCTGCACGGCCAGATGCAATTGTAGGGTTATCAATACTCCAAGCCTTATTATCAAGACCAGTCACATAGTTACCAGTATTAGCAGGGGTTACACTATCAGATTGTTTACCCATAGTTACAGTGCCGGCTTTCACAGTTTCTGTAGCCGTAACAGATGTAACATTAAGATCTTTCTTCAATTTAAGGCCGATCTTCGTATCGTCACCAGTTTGCGTGATTTCTGTCGTAATATTGTCGTCGCCGTTTACCGTTACCTTAGAGCCTAGTTTATTCGTTTTTTCAGCATTATTATCCGCATCAAAACGAAGGCCTTTGTTGGTAAGTTCATTTTTAGTATCACTGATATTTTTATTCAACTCGGTCTTAGCATCGCTAATGTTTTTATTTAACTCAGTTTTAGCGTCATGCAATTGACCACCGTTAACCGCGTCTTTGGAGTTTGCAGCAATATCACCATTAGCGACATTGGTAATCTTTTTGTCGTTCGCATTGATACCGTTCGGAGATACATAGGTCTTACCGCCTACGGTCAAACCACCACTATTGATGGTTGTACCGCTAGCTGTTACGCTGTCTAAACCAGTTAATGTTTTTGCCAACTTCACGTTCAATGTGCCTGTACCGTCAGATACAACGCCAATATTATTATCCGTTAAATCTGCGGCCGTAGCTCCGCCTTTAATGGCAACAGTACCACCTAGCTTCTTGTTGATAGTCGTACCAGAGTCACCGTCAAAGTTTAGACCTTTATCTACTTCGGATTTAGACGCCACATCTTTAATCGTTACGTTTTTTGTTTTATCCGGATGGTTCTTATCCTGTACGGTCAATGCTACGTCACCGTTGGCATCTACAGTGTAGTCCCCATTGGAACCCGCCGCAGGATTCGCAACGAGACTGAAGTCCGTTGCATTAGCACCTTGAGTTTTGATAGCTTCAGTAACAGTCTTCAATTGATCTTCTGTTGCAGCACGTCCGCTAACAGCAGTAGGATTAGTGACACTCCATGCCGTATTATCAAGACCTGTTACGTAATTCCCCATATTAGCAGGTGTTGCACCATCGGCTTGTTTACCCATGGTTACAGTGCCGGCTTTCACAGTTTCTGTAGCCGTAACAGATGTAACATTAAGATCTTTCTTCAATTTTAGACCGATCTTAGTGTCGTCACCGGTTTGCGTGATTTCCGTCGTAATATTGTCGTCGCCGTTTACCGTTACCTTGGAGCCTAGTTTATTCGTTTTTTCAGCGTTATTATCCGCATCAAAACGAAGGCCTTTGTTGGTAAGTTCAGTTTTAGCGTCATGCAATTGACCGCCGTTAACCGCATCTTTGGAGTTTGCAGCAATATCACCATTAGCGACATTGGTAATCTTTTTGTCGTTTGCATTGATACCGTTCGGAGATACATAGGTCTTACCACCTACAGTTAAACCTCCAGCATTAATAGTTGTGCCACCCGCTGTAACACTATCCAAACCGGTTAATGTTTTAGCTAACTTCACGTTCAATGTTGTACCATCAGATACGACACCGATATTATTGTCCGTCAAGTTTGCAGCTACGGCGCCACCTTTAATAGATAACTTATCGCCTAACTGCTTGTTGATTACAGCCCCGCTGTCGCCATCGAAGTTAAGACCTTTAGCAATGGTCGTATTAATCGTAGAGATAGCATTTCTATTGGTCGTAATATCTTGTGTATTTTGAGCTATATCAGTTATGTTCTTGCCAATATCGGTTGTGTTCTTAGTGATATCAGCCGTATTTTTAGCTATATCTTGCTTATTCTTGCCGATGTCAGTTGTGTTTTGAACTATTTTATCCTTATTTGTGTTAACTTGCGTATTAACAGCTTTTAACTGATCTTCCGTTGCGGCACGGCCGGTTACGGCTTGTGGATTATCTACATCCCAAGCAGTATTGGTAAGACCAGTTACCGTACCTGCAGTACCATCCACAGATACAGGATTAGCAGTTCCTAAGGTGATTTTATCCCCTAATCCGACAGTATATTCCTTACCGCCGGCTGCATTTATACCTTCTTCTACAGTGATGTTGCTGTTTTTAGCTTTCACAGTACTTGCCTTAGCAGTTCCACCGATAGCATCCTGCAACTGACTGAAGTTAACCGCATCAGTAGGATCTGTGCCTTTTGCTAGACCGGTAATCTTTTGATTATTTGCATTGATACCGTTTGGCGTTACGTAGGTCTTACCGCCTACGGTCAAACCAGTACTATTAATAGTTGTTCCACCAGCTGTTACGCTATCCAAACCAGTTAATGTTTTAGCTAGTTTTACATTTAATGTGCTGCCATCAGACACGACACCGATATTACTATCCGTAAGATCCGCCGTAGCACCACCTTTAATGGTAACAGTGTCGCCTAATTTTTTATTAATCGTAGCACCGCTATCGCCGTTAAAGTTTAATCCTTTATTGATATTAGTTACATTTGTATTGACCTTATCATTAACGGATTTCAACTGATCTTCTGTTGCAGCACGACCACTTACAGCTTGAGGATTATCCGCATTCCAAGACTTATTATCGAGTCCTGTTACAAAGTTACCGTTTGCACCGCCTGCACCACCTGATTGTTTGCCCATAGTCACAGTGCCGGCTTTCACAGTATCAGTGGCAGTAACAGTGGTAACATTGAGATCTTTCTTTAATTTAAGAGCGATCTTAGTATCGTCACCAGTTTGGCTGATTTCTGTCGTGATATTATCATCGCCATTTACCGTTACCTTGGAACCCAATTTATTGGTCTTAGCACCGCCTGTGTCCGCATCAAATTTGAGACCTGTGTTAATCACATCATTCTTCGCAGTCGATATATTATTGTTTAACTCGGTTTTAGCATTATCTATATTGCCGTTCAGTTCAGTTTTAGCGTCATTAATATTTTTATTGAGTTCAGTTTTGGCATCACCGATATTTTTGTTTAATTCAGTCTTAGCATCATTAATGTTGTTATTTAATTCGGCTTTAGCCGCATGAAGTTGACCGCCGTTAACTGCCTCTTTGGAGTTAGCCGCCACGTCACCATCAGCAACATTAGTTATTTTCTTGTCGTTTGCATTGATGCCGTTCGGAGATACATAGGTCTTACCACCTACGGTTAACCCACCACTATTGATCGTTGTACCACCAGCCGTTACGCTATCCAAACCGGTTAATGTCTTAGCTAGTTTTACATTTAATGTGCTGCCATCAGATACGACACCGATATTATTATCCGTCAAATTCGCAGCTGCGGCACCGCCCTTGATGCTAAGCTTATCGCCCAACTGTTTGTTAATTACAGCACCGCTGTCTCCATCAAAATTTAGACCTTTAGCAATAGTCGTATTGATTGTAGAGATAGCATTTTTATTGGTCGCAATATCTTGTGTGTTCTGAGTAATATTTTGCTTGTTTTGTGCAATATCAGTCTTGTTCTTAGTTATATCTTGTTTATTCTTACCGATATCAGTCGCATTTTGAGCAATGTCAGTTGTGTTTTTAGCTATTTTATCCTTATTTGTGTTAACTTGCGTATTAACTGTTTTTAACTGATCTTCCGTTGCGGCACGACCAGTTACGGCTTGTGGGTTATCCACATTCCAAGCAGTATTAGTAAGTCCTGTTACAATTCCTGCAGTTCCGTCCACGGTTACAGGATGTGCTGTACCTACAGCAAGTTTATTACCCAAGCCAACAGTGTATTCCTTACCACCATTCGCATTGGTACCTTCTGTTACGATTACATTTGCATCCTTTGGTTTTACTGTAGTCGCCTTAGCAGTACCACCGATAGCACTTTGTAATTGACTGAAATTAACCGCATCGTTAGGCGCCGTACCATTAGCAACACCAGTAATCTTTTGATTATTAGCATTGATGCCATCAGGTGTTACATAGGTTCTAGCACCTACACTCAAACCATTTTTACTAATAGTAGTATTTCCTGCATTAACGCTCTCTAATCCTGTTAAATATTTTGCCAACTTTACAGTCAATCTACCGGTACCATCGGATACAACACCAATATTATTATCGGATAATGCCCCTGTAGCACCGCCTTTAATGACTAGAGTATCACCTAATTTTCTCTTAATCGAAGCACCTGTATCGCTGCTAAAATAGAGCCCTTTTTCAAGAGTATTATTGATAGTGTTAATATCATTCTTATTAGTAGTAATATCACCTTGTATTTTTGTGATATTTCGTGCATTGGCACCAATACGGCTTGAGTTATCTGAGATATTCTGCGTATTTTGATTAATAAAATACTGATTGGAATTAACTCTCTCATTAACCCGCTTTAACTGATCTTCCGTAGCAGCACGCCCTGTAACAGGTGCTGGATTATTTACATTCCATGATGTATTGGTAAGACCTGTGACCGTTCCTGTACCACTATCTATGGTTACAGGATGCGAGGCCGCCCCTTTCCCTACAGTAATCTTATAATTTAAGCCAACAGTATACTCCTTACCACCTTTCGCCGTTGAGTTTTCCCTTACCGTAATATTACCATCATCATTTGCTTTTACTATGGCTTCTTTAGCTGTACCGTTAATTGCGCGTTGCAACTGACCGTAGTTAACTGCGTCCTGACTACCGCTACCGTCTGCAACACCTCTAAGCTGTTGATTATTGGCATTAAGACCACCTGTTGACACATAGAGTTTACCGCCTACAGACACCCCTTTATTATCAATCGTAGCAGTTCCTGCTGTTACGCTATCCAAACCAGTTATTTTTTTAGCCAATTTCACATTTAGTGTGCCATTTCCGTCTGCTTGAACCCCAATATTGTTGTCAGCCAAAGCACCGGTAGCGCCACCTTTTATTCTTACTGTGTCACCTAATTTTACTTGGTTCTGAACAAAGTTATCACCATAAAAGAACAATCCTTTATCGATATTGTCTTTATTATATCTAATAGCATCGTGGATCGTGCTTTTACCTGTAAAGCCGATATCACTCATCGTTAATTTACCGGTATCAGGATCGAGCGCTGCATTACCGCCAAGGATATTTTTAGTAGTAGTGGCTAAATTGCCCAAGCTATTTGCTACGGCATATAGCTGACTACCATTAATAGCATCTGTAGACGAAGAATTCATACGCCCTGCTGCCACATTTGTAATCGTGCGTTTTACTGTATCATTACCAATACTTACGGTAGAATCTGCCGTTCCTCCCGCTAAATTCTTATACCACAAACCATTTACAAACTGATTCGGTGTACTATGAGTATCCGCAGTCGCAGAATTAGTACCTAATGCAACTGAGCGATTATGATTTTTATTTACCGTCGTATTTCTACCGAGAGTAACACTATCCTCTGCATAGCTAACTGCACGATTACCGATGGCAATACTATTTTTCTGAACTGAGTCAGAGTCTGTACCAATAGCTAAAGAAGAATCCTCACGGGCATTACTTTCCCAGCCCATTGCAATAGAATTAAGTCCTGTTGCATAGGAATTTACACCGATAGCACGAGACCCTTCAGCCTTAGCTTGTGCATTATTACCGATTGCAACGGCCCATTTACCTCTTGCCTGTGATCCGTTGCCCATTGCAACGGCACCACCAGCAGCGGCTTTAGCATTATTACCAAATGCCATGGAGGATCCACCCCAAGCTCTGGCATTGGTACCAAATGCCTGATCATTATCGGCACCCACATAGTTACCGGCCTCATCATATCCAGCCCAAGATGTATTACCAAGGGCAAAGCCATTTAAAGAAGCTACTTTTGTCAAATTACCGATAGCGACACCATTATTTACTTCAACCGTTGCATTTCTTCCGATGGCAACACCTTGTACATTACCAACATTAGCCCTATTTACTTTTGTAACAGTAGCACCTGTACCCAATGCCACACTGTTATCTGCCAATGCTGTACTATTGTCACCTATCGCTACAGTACCATTTTTAGCTTGAGCGCCGGCCCCTTGCACAATAGTACTCCCATGCACGATCATTGGAGACATCATGGACATAAATAAAGCCGTAGCAATTACAGGCCCTGACATCTTGGCAAATACCGATGTCATTGTCGATCGTTTCGACATATTCTTCGCTGTTTCAGCTACAACGACATAACATCCTTTTGTACGACTCCAGATTACTTTAAAAATTCGGTTCATCTCGTCTTACTCCTTGCATAAAACTATCAGATTATATGAATATAATAAAATATTTTATAACTATTTTAAAAAGTAAAAATACAGTTAATATATGGCTATTTACCGATGCATATCATATTAAACATATCATATTCTATGGTAAAAGTAAAAAATTTTTCACTCTACACTCACTTCCAAATCATAAATATTTATGAATATACAAAAACTCCGCTATATACCTTATGAATATGCTAAATGTACTAATTTTTTCGCATAAAATTAACTTCATGAAAAAAATGTATTTCACCTTAGTAAACTATTATGATCCAATTGTTACTCACCTATTTCGATTATCTTACAAGTTAATCATGACATATATATGCTCATAACAACCATTGCATCTATTTCTTGCATGCAAAAAGGCGCCAAAAGCATTTCGCTTTTGGCGCCTTTTATAAGCACTGCCGTATCAATATGTTATTTCATATTATTTCAAGCCCGCTTGTTGCATCAATAATGCAATTTGTGCTCTCATTTCTTCATTGTCGCGTTGTACTTTTTCGTACTTAGCTTTCAAAGCAGTCATTTCATCTTGCATTACGTACATGGAGCTAATAGGACCACCTTTGTAACGTTCAGGAACCGCTTTCTTCGCATCGGAAGTACCGAATTTACGAGTTACACCGGCATTCACCATGTTATGGTGGCTACCAACAGATACACCTACATGGAACATAGTATCTTCTGCTGTGTAATGTGCAACGCCAAGAGCCGCCGCAGTTTCACCTCTGTAATTACCGATACCGGCCATCACTTGAGTTGGTTCCAATGGATCATATTGAATAGGTTTCAATGCAGACATAGCCGCCGCATGAGCGCCTACACGTTGTGTTTCGCCCGCTACGGAGTTAATAGCATTAGCTAAACCATCTGTAGCACCTTTCAATTGATTTACGTTAACTGCATCCGTGCCGTTTACGCCAGGGCCTACATTGGTAATTGTATTACCGCCGTTGTTGAGGCCATCTTTAGTAAGACTTACAGCATTACCGCTAGCAGGTGTAATTGTTACACCGCCACCGTTCATAACTGTCGTATTACCTGCAGCATCCTTAGTTGTTACTGTTTCAAGACCTTTCAAGTCTTTCGCCATACGAACCTTAAGGTTGCCAGTACCATCGGATACGACACCTAAATTGTCTTCTGTAGTCAACTTACTAGCATCAGTAATGCCACCCACTACATTAACTTGTTCGTTAAGCTTTTTCTTGATTACGGAACCGCTATCGCCACCGTATTTCATACCATCATCTTTAGTTGCCACTTGGTGGGTCTTACCGTTTTCGTCTTGGTACTTAATACGAGTGATGTTGTTACCGTCTAAGTCTGGATCACCTTTATCAACGGTAATATCCGCATTACGGCCGTCTTTACCAGTTAAACCGATATGACCAACACCGTCTTTACCGGACATGGATACAGCATCTTTACCGTCTTTACCAGTAATGCCTACCTTGCCATCTGTACCGTCAACACCGTTAGGACCAGTAATGGATACGCCGTCCTTACCGTTTTTGCCAACTTTCACCTTATCGGTAGTCAAGCTGTCAGTCTTGAGATCTTTCGCCATCTTGATATTGATATTACCATTTTGGTCGGCTACGGTTTTAATATTTTCACCGGAGTATTTATCGTCGGATTCTGTACCTTCACCTTTGATAGTAACCTTTTGGCCTAGATCACGGTGGAATTCACCTGTATTACCAGCAAAATTCATACCTTTTTTCGTGATTTCATCACCTAAGTTATTAATCTTATTATCCAAGGATTTGTGAGATTTTTGCAATTGATCTTCTGTAGCAGCGCGACCGCTTGTGATGTTGTTAGGATCCCAATCTTTGTTTTCCAAACCTGTCACATAACCGTCTTTACCATCAACAGATACCTTACCTGCTGCAATCTTACCATCTTTACCGTCAATAGTTACCTTGTCGCCAGCTTTAATGGTACCGTTTTCACCGTCAATTGTTACGTTGCCAGCTTTAATCGTACCTTTGTTGCCGTCGATGGTAACTTTATCGCCAGCTTTGATTGTGCCTGTAGTACCATCCATCGCGATTTGTTTCGTAGCATCAGAACCTAATGTCACTTGATCTTTAAGACTTACTTCATAGTTCTTGGAACCATTCGCATTGGTGCTAGGTGTTACAGTAATATTATTACCTGCCGATACGGTTGTGGATGCAGCTGCTGTAGCTTTATCCAATTGAGATTTATTAACTGCATCGTTAGGATCTGTGCCGTCAGCTACATTCGTAATCTTATTACCGCCATTATTTAAGCCGTCTTTTGTAAGACTTACTGCATTGCCGCCAGCAGGTGTGATTGTCATACCATCACCATTGATAACAGTATTATTGCCGCCGTTTGTGAAAGTAGCAGACGTCAAGCCTTTCAATTCTTTCGCCAAACGCAATTTCAATGTATCGGAACCGTCGGAAACAACACCGATGTTGTCTTCAGTCGCTAATTTGCTTTCATCGGAGATACCGCCCTTAACATTCACTTGATTGTTAAGTTTCTTTTTAATTACATTACCTGTATCGCCGCCATACATCATACCATCATCAAGAGTTGCAAGTGTATGTGTATTGCCGTCTTTATCTTCGGTCACTAAACGATTAATGCTTGTACCATCTACACCATTTTTAGCGTCGCCACCTTTAATAGTAACGCCGTCTTGACCATTTTTACCAGCAATTGCCACACTATTAGCTTTGAGGTTTTTGTTCATCTTCACATCGATAGTTGTGTTGCCATCTTGATCTTGTGTGATGAAAGTTTTAAGATTTTCACCGCTGTAGTTAGCATCAGCATCAGCACCTTCGCCCTTAACAGTAACCGTAGAGCCAAGTTTATTAGTTTTTACGCCGCCACTGTTAGCGTCGAATTTCAAACCTTTATTAGTTAATGCGTCTTCGCTATCTTTGATTCTATCTTTCAAGTAATCCA
>OGIQ01000214.1_pt1 | contig 24482 bp, 17 predicted proteins | sample 1571811 | NCBI WGS metagenome assembly OGIQ01 (sample SAMEA2582103, study PRJEB24529) | metagenome | biome: Human gut stool | place: China | collected 2011
CGCAATATTGACTTCGATGATTGGACAGAAGGCTTCCCTGCATTCCTCGTTATCGTATTGATGCCGTTCACATACAGCATCGCTAACGGTATCTCTGCAGGTCTCATTGCATACCCTCTACTCAAAATCATTGCAGGCCGTGCAAAAGAAGTTAACTGGATTATGTACGTATTGGCGATACTCGTTATCATCCGCTATGTATTCTTCTAATTAACGTATGCCCGTAATTATGCTATTAGTAAAAGCTGCTTTATATTGATAGCTATAAAATCACTAATACCTAAGAGCAAAATATATGTAAATTACATCCACTAAAAGAACCTATCTCCAAAGATATGACTCTAATATCTAGGAGATAGGTTCTTTTTATTATGTACGCTTTTACTAAATGCTAACGTCGTATGGCATCACCGAATCGTGCTATAGAGTCTTATTAAGGTTTAGTATTAACGAATTGTTTTTATACCGATTAAGTCTGTACGACTTGGATCAATATCTTTTAATGGTACTACATGATCTTTATAAAACTCTGCTTCAGATGCTTTCACAGGCACTTGGAAGAACAAGAAATATGCCATGTTATCTTTGCTCCACGTAATACTGCGAACTAAGCCCTTATCTACGTTACCTGTATACTTAACATCACCTGTTGGCGTAGAGTCAATCCACTGTACGTCATGGTATTCCGTTGGAACATATTCTTCAGGCCATACCGTATCCTCAGAGTAACTCATGCGGAAGGCCATAACATGATTTACCCAACGGCCGCTATGTTCTTTGTACTCTTTATCTTGCTTCCAATATACAGTTTCTAATACATCATTATCATAAAAATGTGTAGCATAGTATGTATAGCCAAGAGGCAAGTAACTTGGTACAGATACGTCATAGGACATCTTACGAGATGCATCAATTACACCGCTAGGTAAGCCGATGGATTTACTCGTAAGTATAGGCCACTCAGAATTCGTATGTGTACGCAATGGCAATCCAATAGTTTCAAAATGAGGTCTATCTTGTTCACCATTTTGTTTAACACTTTGCACATTATTTCGTTTAACATTTCGCTTATCATTTCGGTCACCACGTAATCTAGTGTCATCAGAAGCCACGTTACTTAACGGGCCTACTGAATCTACAATTTTGCTTACATATTTTTGGTTTCTTGAAGAAGCAAAGTAGAGCATATAAACTTTGTTATCTTTTTCCCAATAAGCAATTTGAACAGAATCGTTGCTAGAGCCTAAAGTATGTACAGGGATTCCATTAGGAGTAGTAAAGCTAACCGCATCATCAGCATTGTATTTTGTCTTTTCCAATATAGGCTTTACTACGGTATCGATAGCCCAACCCATACGATATACAATATCTGTATTAGAGAAGGTTAATTTCTGACCATATTCTCCATCATGGCCCGTTTCTGTATATACGATTTCTAATACGTCATGATCCCTTGACTTTACATCGCGTACTGCATAGTCTTCAGGCATATAAGATGGAATTTGTAAATCATATCCAAAATAATTTGTACTTACGTCAACATTAAGCTGTACTATATCACCATTATCAACTTGATCATACCATCGATAGCGATTCATTAGCTCTTTATTCTTTTCCACTGTATCGATGGTAACAGTATTTCCATTTTCATCCACTAAAGGGGATAACGCACTAACTGGTTGTACTCCAAAGCTACTTACCACAGCAGCTAATATTCCCATGGTTAATAATGATTTTGCTGTTTTCAATCTCATAATCTCTTCTCTCTAAATTTAGATATTCCATAAGTATATATTACCGAGGTAATCACTTATCTATTACATTTTTAACTCAGACACTGACTTTCAACAGTACTACGTAATCTTAATAAAATACGCCAGTCTTTGCTTTCATAGGCACTATATGTTCCTGTTTTATTTCTTCAATAGTTTTAATCGGATAATTACCAACTAGTTCATAACGAGAGCTATCAATACTCTTCAACGGTACCACATTCTCCTTATAGAATTCCGCATCAGCTTCTTTCACCTGTTCTAAGAAGAATAGGAAGTAAGCCATACCATCCTTCGCCCACGTAATACTGCGAACCATATGCATTTCAGGATTACCTGTATAATAAACCTCACCAGAATCACCTGATTTAGACCATTCAAGATCGCCGTACTCAGATGGAACATATGGTGTGTCTCTCACAGTATCCAAGGAATATCCCATTCTATAGGCCATAATACTGTCTATATATTTTTTCCCATCCCGATAGATAGTTGCACCTTTTTTGTAGTATACAACCTCTAATACATCATTTCGATCTTGACGTGCTGTATAAAGCTGATAACCATAAGGTATATAACTAGGTGCTTTGACCTCATACGGTAGTTGCTGTGCAGCTTCTACTATTCCTTTCCAATTACGAGCTCCTTCTTGTGTTTTCATAGGCCACTCTAATAAGGTCTTTCTTGGCAATGCTTTAATTGCTGAATCAGGATGAACTCTAGGCATATCATTTGTAACGGTTGCTGAAACACCAACATTATCTGTAGATATAGAATCATTAACAACATCTGCTGAAACATATCCCACAGACAATAAGCCTACAGCCATAGCAGCTAAAACGGACTTATATAGAAACTTCTTCATGATCTCTCCTTTTATAAAGACTTGATATATACTTTACACATATAATGATATATTTTCTTATTTATATCAAAAACATGCCCCCGATTCTGTTGCCCTAGCTACTTCATAAAACTTTTATCTTTCCTATTATGAAAGTATAGTTATGAACCAGTAACTGCTTTAATTCTTACTAGTTATACATAATAAAGCATCCTACTAAACGCTATATTACAATAGAGTTCAATAGGATGTTTTGTCATTATTTATTTAATGGAGACATAATAATATCTTGTTCAAGCTGTCTTCGTCTCTTTGCAGTATAGTCTACAACTTTAATTTGAACGACGCCCACAGAGTTTACCATAGCATCAGTAAAGGGAAATTCTCGACCAGTCTGATGCTTCATTAATACTTGTAAACCATGAGCCTTTTCATCAACACGCTCTAAGTAGGTAGCCTCTCCTCGGCCCATCACACTGGAATAAACCGAGCTATATTTACAAGGAATATCTCCACCTGATACGAGGGCCTCATCATTACCGTCAATTTCGATAAATACATGGGGATTCACTTTAATCAAATTAAACTTCTTCCCCTCATGATAGCCATGTACATATATGTAGAGTATATCATCTACAATTTCATAACCGAAATGTAAAGGTACTACATAAGGGTAATCACCATCCATCATGCCTAGGTGAATAATACGCGTGCTGTTTAAAATTTCTTTAATTTCATCTATATTTGCAACCATACGATCTTGACGTCTCATTTCAACCTCCACAAGAATTGATGAATTAATACACCTTACGCTTCATGTAATCTGCCAAGAAGATGTTTAAATTGAGCTTCATCACTCTTCAGCTTTCCGAAAAAGAGTTCATCAATTTGTTCAACTAATGGGACTGCCTTTTGTAATATTGCACTGCCCTCTTCATTTAAAAGAACCGCTTTCGCACGTGTATCTCTAGAGTGTTCTTTTCGCTCTACAAAACCACGTTTTTCCAATAAACTCAATATTTGAGATACCGTCATAACATCTATCCCTGAAAGTTTTGAAATCATAACTTGAGTAACTTCGTTATCATTTTGTGATAGATACGCAAGAGATGCTAAAACAACAAATTGAGGATGTGTTAAATTCAACTCTTTTAATGCTTGTTTTATAGTAAAATGCCATTTATTGTACACCCTCATGAACAATAATCCTGTTGATTTTTCTGAATTGTCTTTATATTTTGATGTAAACAAACAGCAATCACCTTATCTTTCTAAACAATTTTTTAGAATAAATATAGATTGGGGAACATCAGAAAAAACTTGACTTAAAAATTCCAAATGTTGCTTATCTTCACTTTCTAAGCTTACGGTATGCTTTACATTTACACTTCCGTCATGATTATCAATTATTTGATGTCCGAAAAGTATAGCACCAAATGGAGTTTCAGTCTTATCCCAAAACTCTTCAAAAGGTTTTACAAGAGTAAGCTGATATTCCATAGGTGGCATGCCTTCAAGTTCCATTGTACCACATGAACCGGTCTCAAATTTACCGTTTAATGTAATATTTTTTAGATCCTCTTCCCAGTCATACCATTTTTCAATATTCGCATAGTACGTCCACACAGCTTCTTTTGCCGCTTTTATTTTCAAACTAAAACTAAATTCCATTTTATATCCTCCTTTTATTGTAAGTGTACTTATTATAAATTATTTTATATTATTCGTCAATTAACTTCATAAATAAAGATATTCTATGCGTTTATCAATATAAGGGTATATGCTTATCAGAAAATCATTAGATATTATGTCTACTGTAAAAATACATTTGACTTTTTAGAATAGATACTGTATTATAAGAAAATAGTTTTATAGATTCTATAGATTATGAAAGTTATGGTAATCCATGGCTTTTTATATTTATAGATAGTTTGTAGAAAAGAGGTCTTTATTATGTCTGATACTCATCAGTTAAAACGGGGTCTTAAGAACAGACATGTACAGTTGCTCGCTATCGGCGGTGCTATTGGTACAGGTTTATTCTTGGGCTCCGGCCGCGCCATTCACTTGGCGGGTCCATCCATTATATTCGCCTACCTAATAACAGGTGTTATTTGTTTCTTTATTATGAGAGCACTAGGCGAATTACTGTTATCTAACCTAAACCACCACTCTTTTATCGACTTTGTAGAAGATTACTTAGGGGATCGAGCAGCATTTATCACGGGATGGACATACTGGTTCTGCTGGCTTTCACTAGCCATGGCAGACTTAACGGCCGTAGGCCTCTACATGCAGTACTGGATACCGTGGCTACCCCAATGGATACCTGCCTTACTTGTTTTGATCGTCTTGTTGTTAATGAACTTGACAGCTGTAAAACATTTTGGCGAAATGGAATTCTGGTTTGCCTTGATTAAGGTAATCGCTATCATCTCTCTTATCATCATCGGTATCATCATGATTGTTACAGGTTTTACTACAGATGCTGGCGTCGCCGCCTTTAGTAATATGTGGAACTATGGAGGATGGTTCCCGAATGGAACGATGGGCTTTATTCTATCATTCCAAATGGTTGTATTTGCTTTCACAGGTATCGAACTCGTAGGGTTGACAGCTGGCGAAACGGAAAATCCAGAAAAGGTTATTCCAATGGCCATAAATAATATTCCATTGCGTATTATTTTATTCTATGTGGGCTCTTTAGCCATCATCATGAGTATTTACCCTTGGACTGCCGTTAACCCTGCTACAAGCCCATTTGTAGCGGTATTTACCGCCGTTGGTATTACAGCCGCTGCAGGTATCGTAAACTTCGTGGTTCTTACTTCTGCAGCATCCGCTACAAACTCCGGTATCTTCAGTACCGGTCGTATGATTTATGCCTTGGCAAAACGCGGTCACGCCCCGAGTTCGATGCGCCGCTTGACTCACAGCAGTGTGCCATACCAAGCAACGATTTTCTCGGCAGCCGTATTATTGATTACGGTTGTACTCAACTACGTAATGCCTGAAGCAGTATTCGTAATGATTACATCAATCTCCACGTTCTGCTTTATCTTTATTTGGGCCATGATGGTTATTTGCCATCTCAAATATCGCAAGAAAAATCCTGAAGTAGCGGCACAGTCTAAATTTAAAATGCCTCTATACCCTGTAATGAACTACGTCATCCTCGCTTTCTTCGTTTTTGTTCTAGCCATCCTAGCCTTAAATGAAGATACGCGAATTGCCCTCTTGTTCACACCAATTTGGTTTATCATTCTTTGGGCCTTCTACTCCATGCTTAACACGGACGATGAAGATGCCCTTGGGGAAGAACTCATCGAAATGGCTGGGGTAAAAGAAATTTACAAAAAACCTAAGAAAGACGATTCCGATGATTACGTAATCTAACAAAAAAGCTCGTGCATAGCACGAGCTTTTCTTTTACTTCATAGTAGGGAAATTCTGTTGTTCATATTGTTCTAGATATGCTGGTAAATTACTTTTATCTTCATTGTAATTAAAGATAGTCTTGATGCGATAGCCTTCTTGAGTGATGATGATATCAATAGAGGATGGTACTTCTTGACCATTCTGTTGTAAGTGGTTAACTAATTCTTGCAAGGCCTCTGTTTGACGTAAAGAACCGGTCATATATTTACCCTTGGATAGACCTGTATTTCTAATAACTTGGCCATTGTATACTTGACCTCTATTATCTTTGTAATAAAAGCGTACAGCATCCTTATCTCCCGAGGGAACTGCTTTAATATAAATGGTCTTCCAATTCTTTTTAATCATCACTTTTGTAGTTTCTGCTAAAATATTAGACAAACGTCGTGTTTCTTTATTTGTTGATTTAGACACACCATTAACCTGTTGAATTTCATCATTCATAGGCAGATCAATAGGTGCCACTACTGAATCTTGTTCTACCTTTTTTGCATCTACAGGCTGAACCGCGAACATACCAACAACCGCCATTACAACTAATGCGGTAAGAGCAATTTTTTTCATTCCATCTCTCCTTAGAGAATTTATCAAAACAAATTACAATTTATAAAATTAGTTACTAAAATCCGTATCCACGATAGCGAATTGTGTATATTCAGGGAAGCGTTTTTGCATTTCTGCTTTAATTTTTTCTAATGTGTCATGTGGATTTTCTTCATCAAAATCAAAGATAATATCGTAATAGATAACCTTCTTTTCTTCTTGTACATAAAAGGCATGTATTTGTACTACATGTGTATATAGGCTGACAACTTGGTCAAGAGCTTGTCTGATTCCAAGCACTTCTAGACTTGGTTGGTTTTCAGCGTATACGCCAACGGTCATATTGATGCCAAATTTTTTATAAAGATGAACGGCGATACCTTTTGTTAGGGGATGAACTTCTGCCATGGTCATCGTATCTGGTACAGAAATATGAACGGAACCAATTGTTTCTCCCGGACCATAGCTATTTAATACCAAATCATATACGCCCCCTACATATGGATGTTGAGCGATAGTTTCTTTAATCTCACGGATTAAATTGTCATCTGCCCGAATACCAAGCAAATGGTTATACATTTCGCGCAAAATATCATACGCTGCTTTCAAAATCAAAGCAGAGATAGCCGCACCCACATAACCTTGAATATCAAAGTTAAAGAAGTATACTAGGCCTGCAGATATCAATGTGGCAAAGGTAATTACCGCATCAAAAAGAGCATCTATACCAGATGCTACGAGCGCATCGGATTTATATTTTTCACCTTGTGCCTTAATATAACGGCCCATCACCACTTTCACCACAATGGCAACAGCGATGATGACAAGACCTGGAATATCGAAGGTAGATACATCAGGGTGGATTATTTTTTCCACAGATTCCTTAAGGGATCCAATACCTGCGCCAAGGATAATAAAAGCAATGGCCATGGTAGTCATATATTCTATACGACCATGCCCAAATGGATGCTCCTTATCGGCACCTTTGGCTGCTAATTTCGTGCCCACAATGGTCAATACAGAGGACAACACGTCGGTTAAATTATTTACCGCATCAAGGATGATGGCGATGGAATTAGACGCAAGGCCCACAATCATTTTAAAGATAACGAGAACAATATTGCCTATAATGCCTTTTATACTAGCAAGCGTAATCCCCCGATTACGTGCTGCACTATTTTCTTGTAAAATCATACTACACCTCTTACATTCTGATTCACAGTTCTTAAATTGAACTATATCGATTTACTCCTATTTCTATTATAGCTTATCGATTATCATTTGTCATTATTTTTCTTGAAAAATATTTTTAAACTTATTGATTTTACTAAGTTATCAATAATTCTCATTTCTCAATTAGAATTTTAATGTATTGGACTTCACAATGTATAGTACAAACCTATTATTAACAAACTAGTATTTTGTATTACGTAACGAGTTGACTAGATCAGATTATGCCATAACCGTAATACGCTCTCCTGTGCGCATGTGTGTAAATACTACCTTTTGAGCGCGCAATCGAAATGGCTGTCCCGTAGGTTGTGCACCGTATAATGTATCCCCTACAAGAGGATGCCCTATATGACTGAAAGCTACTCGAATTTGATGTGTTTTTCCCGTGTACAAACGAACTAAAACCTTAGTATATCCACATGTATTGGACTTATACACAGTTTTGTCCACATTTGAATTATTTTTATCCACATCTACTAATTCTATATCCACATTTTTTGATCCTATATCCACAGAATTTTCAGACTTATTCACAGAGTTATCCACAGGCTGGGAAGAATGTCTACATAGGACGGAAAAATCTGTACGAGTCTCTTTGCCCTTTGCATTTACTTCGTAATGAATACCATCAGCACTGCGTTCCATAGGGAATACTAAAGTATCCTCATCAGCTTCTACAATGCCTTCTACAGTAGCCATATACCACTTTTCAAAGGTATTATCATCCATTTGCTGTTGATAAAGACTTTGAGCTAACCCACTTTTTGCAATGACAATGCAGCCCGTCGTATCTCTATCTAGACGGTTCAAGAAACGTACCTTTCGCTTGATACCATGTTCTTTAAAATAGTGCGCCACCCCATTGGCAAGGGATACTTGGTCTTTAGAGTTTACCGTCACACCACTTGGCTTATCCACAATAAGAAGATCCTCGTCTTCGTATAAAACAGATAAGTCCATTTCGATTGGATCGTGATCTATTTTTTCCTTTGCCATAGCAATCCAGATCTCATCGTCTACGGAGATTACATCCTTTGGCGTAGCCTTATGCCCATTGATGTGGATTAATTTCTCTTCAAAGAGTTTAACTAAGGACTTTCGGGGATATTTAGTATCTAACACTTCACCAAGTGAAATATCATATGCTTTGCCAGTATGTTCTAGCTCACGAGTTGACATATCTTGATTGCTACTCGATATATCTCGACTGCTACTAGATCCGTCTTGACCATTACCAGCTAGCTTTTGTTTTGCACTTTTCTCGCTAAGCACAGCATCTATATCTATAGCGGTCACGGTCCACAGAATATCGTCAGGACGATGTGTTTTTCGCGCCATTAGTATCTCCTTTCTACGAGTTCAGGATCTCGTGGCATATAGTTGAGTAACGAGCTTGGTTGAACGGCTCGACCTCTCATATTCGTCTGTTCAAAGGTAATGGTCAATTCTTGTTTAGGTCGAGTGATGGCCACATAGAACAAGCGCTTTTCTTCGTCTTCACGACCTTCTGCAATAGCAAACGGACTTGGAAACGTACCTTCGTTGAGTCCTGCTAAAAATACGTAATCGAACTCACTGCCCTTTGCTTGGTGAATGGTAATGATAGGAATGCGGTCTTCGTTTCGCACCTGTTGTGCGGGCTCGCCCGCCGTGAGGGCTGCGAGCTGCAAAATTTGATTTAACCGCGCCAGTCCTGCAGGCCCTTCATAAGCCGCATCTAGTTTTTCCATGATGCGATATAAATCACGTATATGCTCTACTTTAGCCGCTTCTCCATGAGATTTGTAGTATTCTAGAACCCCCATTTGATTCATGATGTACGCCAATAATTTCGTTGGCATCTCCGTATAGGCTTTTCTACGCAAGGTCGCCATTTGAGATGCGATATTGGTGAAAGCTGCCTTATATTTGTTAATAGCTACCATACGTCCCGTTGTAGTAGGCACGATATTTTCTTTCACCGCATAGATTAAAAGCTGTGCAGTTGCTAAGATATCGTCCATCGCATTATGAGTCGGGACGTGGTTTATAGGGAATGTAGACGCCAGAAAACCCAATTTATGATTTGGCAAATTAGGATAAAAACGACGATAAATATCAAGTGTATCATAGACAGCCTTGAACTCGGGATTACCTAAATTATGACGCGCCAATTCATTCGTAAAGATGCTTACATCATAGTTTACATTATGACCTACAATAATAGCATTTTTGGAGAATTCCTTAAAGGCTTGTAAGACTATAGCTGGCTCTTCGCCGTGCTCTTGTAAATACGCATCGGAGAAGCCGTGTACCTCTTCGGATTGACCAACAGGTACCCCAGGATTGATAAAGCGTTCAAAGGTCTCTAAGACCTGTCCATTTTCATCGATGCGGATGGCCGCAATTTGAATGATGCGGTCTTGAGCCGTATCTGTGCCGGTGCTCTCCACGTCATAAACAACGACTTCGTGCTGCTCTAATCCACTGACAAGCTTTGCATAAGGCTCTGCCTCAAAGATAGGCATATCCATGAAGTCCGTCAATTTTAAACCGACTTCCCGTGTTTCAGGACTTTCAATCGCGGCGATACGCGCGTCACCAATACCAGCAACATATCTCTTGATAATTCGTTTCGCACTAACAGAATCATTAGGATTCATCAACAACTTGAAGTAGGCCATAACATCTTTAATTTCTTGGCGTCTAAAGAATTTATACTCGTCAATAATCATGAATTGACGGCGCTCCTCTTCAGGACGCTCACCATTAAGACGTTCAAAAGAGTCACTCAATCGCTGTGCCTTTTTATTATCTCTCACGAGAACGCCGATATTAGCATCCTTCGGTAATGCACAGATAGCTTCGTAGATATATCGACCCTCAAGGTAGCTATTTCTACAGCCTTTAATGAGAACTGGCTTACCCTTGCTTTCACTATTGGCACGAGGCAATTCAGTGTAAATAGACCCAACTAGATTGGGGAACATATTTTGCAAGGTCTTGAAAGCCATCGTAAAAAGCGTCCAGTTAGAGCGATAGTTTTCATAAAAGATGATTTTCAAGGGTTTGAAATCCGCATCAAATTGCTTAAGCAAGCGGAACGGATCGGAGCCACGCCATTCGTAAATCGTTTGGAAATAGTCGCCACACAAGAGCACGTGATTATCTTCCCACAGCATTTCAAGAACCTTGTACTCCAGTACGCCCGTATCTTGCATTTCATCTACAGAGATATAGCTGTAACGACTGCGCCAGCGCTCACGAACTACAGGGTCTTGGAATAGGCGATGAACACCGCAGATCAGATCCGTAAAATCTAGGCCATGCACGGAAGCTAGGCTTTCATCATAAGCGGCAATCCATTCGTGACCATGGTTCAAGAAATCATTGAGTTCACTATAGAGGACATTGCCAAAGCTGGAGAATTGCTGCTCAATGGCTTCACGTTGTTCCTTCTGCAAGCGTTCGATGGTCCGCTTGTAATCGCCTATGAGATCATCAGAATAAAATCCATATAAGGAACGATATTCTTTCACCATGGATATAATATTAGCAAAGGACATTTCTCGCAATTTACCAGGACGGTACGGTTCAGATAGTTCCTTGCAGTCTTCTTCGTCAAAGATGGTCACGTCCGTGTACAAGCTTTCGTTGCGCTTTCCCTCTTGTTGGAGAATGAAAAAGCAAAAGCTGTGGAATGTACTAACCTCCACAGCCTTTGCAGGACTGCCTACGAGCGATTGAATGCGGTCTTTCATCTCATTTGCGGCCTTGTTCGTAAAGGTCATGCACAAGATATTTTCCGCCTTCGCATAGCCGCCCTCGATGAGGTGAGCCACTCGATAAGCAAGTGTATTCGTTTTTCCCGTCCCAGCGGACGCTAACAAGAGGATATTCTGTTCCACTTCATCAATAACGCGTTGTTGTTCACGATTGATAAGCATAAAGACCTCCTGTTATAAAATGCCGTAATATATAGCAGCTAAAACCATAGGAATAGGACCTAAAATTGCTGTTAATGCCCAAATACCAACTCCAATATCCATTGGAATCTCCAGTATATGAACACATACCCAGTAGGTTAAAACCCCAGTTACAACATTCATAGCCACCCGTTTAATGGTGAAAAATGCTACCTTGAAAGCAATGTAGGCTACAGCAACGGAAATAACCGCCGATATAATCGGTGATGCTAATAAAGCTCCCATATTATCCTTTCATTTCTTGACGGTTCACTACGGCACCGCCTAGCGTTAATTCATCGGCATATTCAATATCGCCACCCACAGGAACACCGCGGGCAATGCGCGTCACCTTAATGCCACTTGGACTTAATAAGCGCGCCAAATAAAGCGCAGTTGCTTCCCCTTCTACATCTGGGTCTGTAGCGAGGATAACCTCTTGTACAACGCCATCGCGAAGACGAGCAATCAATTCTTTTACGCGAATATCATCGGCACCGATGCCCTCCATAGGGGACAAGGCACCTTCCAATACATGATACAAGCCCTTATAATCACCACTGCGCTCAATAGCAATGACATCGCGAGATGTTTCAACAACCATAATCGTCGTTTGATCGCGATTTGGATTGCTACAGAATTCGCAAGGATCTTGAGCTGATAAGTTAAAGCAAATTGAACAGTGACGCGTAGCCCCCTTCGCTTCTACGATGGTTTCCACGAGGCGGTCTACCTCTTCCTTCGGCATTTCTACCAAATGATAGGCCAAGCGTCTAGCCGACTTGGAGCCGATCCCCGGTAAGCGGCGCAGCTGTTCTACGAGCCGTTCTAAAGCGTTTGTCATTTAGAATAAACCTGTTGGCAAGTTAAGACCACCAGTTACCTTGTCCATTTCTTGAGCCAAGAGGTCGTCCACTTTTTTACTAGCTTCGTTTACCGCAGCCATTACCAAGTCTTCTAACATTTCTACATCTTCAGGATCAACAGCTGTAGGGTTTAATTTCAAAGACTCGATGATTTTTTCGCCGTTCATCACAACTGTTACAGCTCCGCCACCTACGGAAGCTTCTACTGTGCGAGTTTTTAACTCTTCTTGCATTTTCTTCATATCTGCTTGCATTTTTTGAACTTTTTTCATCATGCCAGACATATTGCCCATACCTTTACCAAACATCGTATTTCCTCCTTTTAGGACATCGTCCTATACTAATATTCTAAGTCCATATCATTAATACTCTATGACATAGGTTTATAACATATGTGTCACCTAATAGCCCGAAAGCCAAAGGTTATTATATAACAATTACTTTTTTATCTATTCTTCAATGACCTCGACTATGATGTCATGGTCTTCAGATAGTTTTTCTAATGTTTCTGCCAATAAAGGATTGTTTCGTTCCTCTTCGGTCATATGCGCTGGATCCCATGCGTATTCACGAGCCACCGTAACGCTATCGATAGCCTCTATTTCAATAGGTGCTGATGAAAGCATAGCATTTCCATCACCTTGCTGTGGGGTTACCTCACGAGGTTCACCCCCATCAGACTTTGGGACAGCTTCCACCTCAATATGTGCACCACTATCCATAGGGCGCTCTAACACTTCGCCATCCTCGCTGATAACAGTCACACTATCTAATGGATGTGGTGGCATATCATCTAAAGATGATACATAAGAACCCTCCATATCATCTACAGGCACATCATCAAAGGAATGAACTGGAATATCATCCCCTTCAATAGAACCCGCTAGAGACTCAATAGGAATCTCACCATCTGGAACTTGAGTAGACGGAGTACCATCAAAGGATGTAATCGGCACATCATCACCGGATGCTGGCTCTGTTTCTACTCCAGTACCTAGTGCAGTTTTTAATGAAGCATCTGTTGTAGCTGTATTCGCACTACCACTAGTAGTAGCATTGGCAACAGCACCAGCGGTTTTCTTAGCTAAGAATTCCATAGCCGCAGCTTTAGCCGCGTCCACGGCTGCAGAATCAAACTTACTCTCTTGAGGATCATTGGTTAAATCCATTTGTGTCGGTTGCGCACCAGAGGTCGTCTTTACGTCAACCATCGGTTCTTGTGGCCGTTGGGGTGCTTTTACTTGGCGTTGTGTGGTGCTACCAGCAGCCTTTTTATAATCTTTATAAACTTGCGTGAGGGCATCCACGATTTCTACGTGCACCGCATAGCCCAGTGTATAGGTGAAAGCATCAGCCGCTTCAGCCAAGTTCACTTCATTGGTCATCACATTGAGATGCAATGTATTTTTAAAGGCCATGACCGCCTTGCTTTGGTCTACATATACAAGTTGACCTTGACCAATAACGGTAGAGGTCATATTGCGATTGCTATCCTTCAAGTATTTAATCACATTGGATTGTACATTGCGATACTCTTGAGCAGACAAGATTTGTTCACTAATGATGGCCTGTGTACTAACACCTTTTTTAGCACGACCTTTAGCTTGGTTTCTAGTAGTTTTTCGGGAAGCCGTGTCCCCATTATTCGCCGGTGGCGCCATGCCAACCCCGCCCATCGGTGGCGGAGCCATGCCCACGCCATTCATCGGAGGAGGTGTACTACCTGGTACTCCCATCAGTGGAGGTGTCATGCCTACCCCATTCATAGGAGGCGGTGTCATCCCCACACCACTTAATTGTGGCACTGTATCAATAGTAGTATTTTGAATGCTGCTCATTGGAGCATCCTGTGTAGTTACAGTAGTATCAACAGATACAAAACTATTCGTATAGCCACCTTGTGGTCCAGAAGAATTAACACCGTAAGCAGGTGCAGGTGCTACAGCTGGACCTCGTTGCTCTAATTGAGCCATGCGGTTCAATAATTCGTTTCGTTCAGATCGCTCGGCACTTTCTAGAGCATATACACGGTCTTCTAAGCTTTCATCAACAGAACCTAATTTAGCACAAAGCACAAGTAGGCCCATTTCAATGATGGTTCGCGGATTATCCACTTGTTTCGCATCATTCATGATGGATTGAGCACTGCGCACATATTGGTTAAGTTCATTAAAATCAACAGTATTGGCCTGAGCTAGGAACTCATCCTTAAAGGCATCGTATACCTTGAGCTCATCCGCATCGGGAGCCACCTTACCAACGAGCAAAGCACGCACATGTTGAATAAGGGCTTCCATAATTTGCGTCGCATCGCGACCTTCTGCCAATGCATCGTGAACGTAGAATAATACTTTAGGTCCATCGCCGTTACGCAAAGCATCTAGAAAGTGAATAATCCATTCTTTACTTACGAGACCAATTAACTCTTCCACCACTTGCGGTGTAATAGAACCCGTTGCCATACCTGCACATTGGTCTAGAATACTCAAGGCATCGCGCAAACCACCATCTGCATGAACAGCGATAAGCTGAGCCGCCGCAGAATCAAGGCCAAAGCCCTCTTTTTCTGCTACGTAAGATAAACGTTGTGCGATGTCATCAGAAGTAATACGTCTAAAGGTATAGCGCTGACAACGAGACACGATAGTAACAGGCAATTTTTCAATTTCTGTAGTAGCAAAAATAAACATCACATGAGCAGGCGGCTCTTCGATTGTTTTTAAAAGTGCATTCCACGCCTCTGTGGTAAGCATATGGGCTTCGTCTATGATGAAAACCTTTTTACGCCCCTCAACAGGCATAAATTTGACGCTTTCACGGAGAGCACGCACCTCATCGATACCGCGATTGGATGCGGCGTCGATTTCAAGAACATCCATGGACTGTCCACTCAAAATCGATTTACAAGCACTACACTCGTTACAAGGGTGATCCGTTGGACCATGCTCGCAGTTGATAGCGCGCGCAAAAATCTTCGCCATACTCGTCTTACCAGTCCCCCGCGGACCGGCAAATAAATAGGCATGAGCTACCTTATCCTCGCGGATAGCGCGCATCAATGTATCAGACACCTGATGCTGACCGACTACATCGGTAAATTTCTGCGGACGATACTTACGATATAGCGCAATATATGCCATTGGAACACCCCCTTTTTCCGAAACTTACAATACTTTATTATACCATATTCAAGAAAATTAGACATAAAAAAAAGCGGCCCCACAGGCCGCCTTGCAATATTCGATCACGACAGCCCCCGGGTTCCCCGTGGCACATGAAGGTTACCGCTTAGTGCTGCTACCTCTCAGTCCTGACACGATTCACAGGCCTCCATTGCACAGGCCCGAAAACTGCCATGATCCAATATTGCAATATAAATATTATACATGAAAAAGCCTCTATAGTCAAAAGGCTTAAACTCCAAAACGACTTCACCTAGCTTTCATTTTTAACAATATTTAAGTATAATAAAAATATGATTTTATACTTCTATATCCAATACTATTTACCGAAAGGATATAAACATTATGAGACGTTGTCCTAATTGTGATGCATTATTGAATGACAAAACAGTTTTCTGTGGAAATTGTGGTTTGAAACAAGAACCCCTAAACGAAAAAACATGTTCCAAATGTAGTAAACCAATGCCTATTGAAAATAATTTTTGTCCGCATTGTGGTACTTCTACAACAATAAATTCTGAAGTAGTTGAGGATAGCTCTACTAAAAACCCACTAACAACTGAATCCTCTAGTAGTCCCAAAATTAATTTAGAAACAACGAACTTTAATAACGCTATCCCTTTAAGTACATACGATTTAGATCCATATATGCTTAGTGAAATAGATAACTTTAAGTTTTCATTTACTCAAAAATACGCTGAGTTTAATGGACGAGCAAGCAGAGGTGAATATTGTCGTTATATATTAATAGAAACGCTGCTACTTGTTTTAGTAATAGCTATCGGTTTATTAATTACATATATAAGTAAAAAACCTGAATATGTCTTTTATGGTATAGTCTTATTTAACGTAGTATTTTTTTTACCAACACTTGCCATCTCCACACGAAGAGCTCACGACTTAAACAACCCTGGTTGGACATCTATAATTTTATTCATTCCTTATATCAATGTACTTTATTCACTTTATCTACTTCTAAAAAAAGGTGATATTACACCTAACAGATATGGCTATCCAACATCTTTTGAGATTGTAACGCCTAAAGTAAGTGCTGAAAAAGATATTCAATTATCCCCAGATTCAGGTTCAGCAACAAAATTTATTTTAACAATCATTATTCTAATAGGTATTATAGTAGCTGCATTCGTATCAATGGATTCCAATAAATTCCCAAGCAATACAACAAAGTCAAAACCATCCCAGTCTACTACAACAGTAAATACATCAAAAACAGTATCACAATCAGGAAGTAGTCCTCAGTCCACCTCAACACCTCAACCTGCTGTACAACCCGAAAATAATTATATCGAACAAAGCACAAATGCATTACAATCTTATTACGATAGATTAAACCAAAAGAACTTTAATGGAGCTTATGCACTATTATCCGAGCAGCAACAAGCTAGCGTAGGTTATTACAACACTTGGAGAAATGGATATAATACAACCCTTAATGTTACCTTAACTTCAACAAGGGTATTATCTGCTAATCCAAATCAAGTAATTTACGAATATCAGTTACATGCAAAAGATTCAATTAATGGTAGAGTAAAACATCAGTTTTTTACGGGTAATGTAACCATGGAGAAAGTTAATTCAACATGGTATATTAAAGATCAAGATGGACGTTTAGTCAGCTCCTACTTTGAATAATTCCTAGTATAACTTAAACTATATTACAAAAACTCCCACTAGTTTTTAATCAACTAGTGGGAGTTTTTATTATCATTGTTTTATAACTCTATTATGCATATTTTTCTTTAAATGCAGCCAGTTGTGCTTCTTCTAAGGACAAGCCTTGTTCTTTGAAGCGTTCAATAGCAGCTTGCATTTCTTCGTATGCTACAGGTACAACTTTTGTAAATCTGTTTACAAAGTTATTCCAGTTTTCAAGGATGTGACGGCCTTTAGCGGAGTTAGTATGCAATACATGTTGTTCTACCAGTTCTTTAATGCGTTTAAGATCATCATTATTGGCAGAACGTAGTTCTACAAGACCTGTATTTACATAACGTTCATCGCAATCGAGAATGTACGCGTAACCACCGGACATACCTGCTCCAAAGTTACGACCAATTTTACCGAGTACGAGCACTTCGCCACCAGTCATGTATTCACAGCCATGGTCGCCGACACCTTCCACAACGGCAGTGATACCACTGTTACGAACGGCGAAACGTTCACCAGCTACACCATTGATATAGGATGTACCAGAGGTTGCACCATAGAAGGCAACATTACCGATAAGAATGTTTTCGTCAGCCTCAAAAATAGATGCTTTAGGCGGATACACAGTGATTGTACCACCGGATAAACCCTTGCCAAGGTAGTCGTTCGCATCTCCTTCAAGTTCCAATGTCATACCTTTAGGGATGAAAGCACCGAAGGATTGCCCTGCAGAGCCTTCGAAATTCAACTTGATCGTATTGTCTGGCAAGCCGCTTTCACCATAACGACGAGTCACCTCAGAACCAACCAAGGTACCTACAACACGGTTGATATTAGTGATTGCCAATTTAGCGCGAATCGGTTTTTGGTCCTCAATAGCAGGACGGCACATACGCAAGAGCTTGGACATATCCAAGGTGCGTTCCAACTCGTGATTTTGGTCAACCATGTGCATATGACCTACAGCGGCATCGATGTACGGACGGAACAATATGCGTTTAAGATCAACCCGAGACAATTTGAAGTTATCGTCTTGAGATTTTTGACGCACAAGATCGATACGACCAACGAGTTCTGCTACGGAGCGAATACCTAGACGAGCCATGATTTCACGCAATTCACGAGCGATAAAGAGCATCAAGTTTTCTACATACTCAGGCTTACCTGTGAAGCGGGCACGCAATTTTTCGTCTTGTGTGGCTACGCCGTAAGGGCATGTGTTGAGATTACATACACGAGCCATTTTACAACCTACCGCTACCAGCGGCAATGTACCAAAGCCGAACAACTCTGCACCGAGCATAGCTGCTACAGCCACATCGAAACCGGTCATCAATTTAGAGTCTACTTCTAATTGAACACGGTCACGCAATCTATTGAGCATCAAGGTTTGATGGGTTTCAGACAAACCTAATTCCCAAGGCACACCAGCGTGTTTAACAGATGTACGACCTGCCGCACCAGTACCGCCATCGTATCCGGAAATCAAGATATTATCCGCTTTCGCTTTCGCAACACCAGCAGCAATCGTGCCAACGCCTGCTTCAGATGTCAATTTAACGGAAATACGCGCATCTTTGTTGACACATTTCAAATCGTAGATCAACTCAGCCAAGTCTTCGATGGAGTAAATATCATGATGCGGTGGTGGAGATACAAGTTCAACACCAGGAGTGGAGTGACGAGCTTTCGCGATTTCAGGGTACACCTTTTTACCTGGTAATTGGCCACCTTCACCTGGTTTAGCACCTTGAGCACATTTAATTTGCAATTCTTTTGCATTGATCAAATAATTCGCTGTTACCCCAAAACGACCAGATGCAATCTGTTTTACTTCGGAGTTCATGCTGTCGCCGTTTGGCAATGGTTTGAAACGAGCTACGTCTTCGCCACCTTCACCAGAGTTAGATGTAGAGCCTAAACGATTCATAGCGATAGCAATCGCTTCATGCGCTTCTTTACTGATGGCACCGTAACTCATAGCACCAGCTTTAAAACGTTTTACAATAGACTCTTCCGGCTCAACCTCTTCGATAGGAATACCGCCGCCTACAGGGTAGTTTAATTCCATCAAAGAGCGTAATGTAACATGGTAATCGTTGCGAATCGCTTTAGAGTATTCTTTATATTTAGCATAATCGCCGTTGATAAGGGATTCTTGTAACAAATCAATCGTCTTAGGATTGAACAAATGCTCTTCCCCATCTTTTACAGGACCATACCAACCGCCTGGTTCGAGTACAGTTTCATCGGATTTGAAAGCCCGTTCATAACGAGCTAATGCCTCATGTGCTACACCTCCAAGACCAATTCCTCCAATACGTGTTGGCGTATTTACAAAGAACTTATTAATGAAGTTAGTATTCAAGCCCAAAGCCTCAAAGATTTGTGCACCGTGGTAGGATCGAACTGTGGAAATACCCATTTTGGACATAACTTTCATGATACCACCCACAGCGGCTTTAATATAGTTCTTTTCTGCTTCTTCTGGTGTAATATCACCAAGACGTTTACGAGCTTGCAAATCGCGAACTGTTTCAAGTGCTAAATATGGGTTGATAGCCGTTACGCCATAGCCAATTAATGTACAGAAGTGATGAACCTCACGTGGTTCACCAGACTCAAGGATGAGGCCGATTTCTGTACGCAATACTTTGTCAATCAAATGATTATGAACAGCTGCTACAGCTAATAATGCTGGAATTGGTGCATGATTTTCATCGACACCGCGGTCGGATAAGATCAACACATTTTGATCTGTACGAGCTGCTTCTTCTGCCTTTTCGCATAAATCATTTAGCGCATCACGCAAGCCTTCAGCACCCTTAGTAGGATCGAAGAGAATTGGCAAGGTTACGGATTTCATGCGACGACAATCAAGAGCCTTAATGGACGCCAACTCTTGGTTCGTAAGGATTGGTGTGCGCATAGACAGCGCGTAGGTTCCTGCTTTGTTAGGATCTGTTAAATTACCAGAGTTACCAAGCATGACCCGTGTAGATGTAACCATCTCCTCACGGATAGAGTCGATAGGAGGATTTGTTACTTGGGCAAACATTTGCTTGAAGTAGCTATATAGCAATTGTGGTTTATCAGACAAGATGGCTAAAGGCGCATCGGCACCCATGGCACCTACAGGGTCTTTACCATCTTTTGCCATAGGCACAATCATGCGCACAAGGTCTTCTTGAGTATAACCAAAGGCTTGTTGATTTTTGAATAAATCTTCAATTTTTGGAATGGAGCTTTCATCGGCCTGAGTAATTTCAGATAAGTGAATCACGTGTTCTTTTACCCATTCATCGTACGGTAATTCAGTAGCAACGCGATGTTTGATTTCTTCATCGGAAATGATACGTTGTTCATCTGTATCGATGAGAAGCATTTTACCTGGTTCCAAACGGCCTTTAGCGCGGATGTTTTCAGCATTTTCGTTTACAACACCAACTTCAGAAGCCATGATAACGCGGTCATCGGTTGTCACATAGTAACGAGCGGGACGTAATCCATTACGGTCAAGCACACCGCCAATAACGGTACCATCGGTAAAGCCCATAGCCGCAGGACCATCCCAGGGTTCCATCATAAAGCTATTGAACTCATAGAAATCATGTTTTTCTTGGCTCATGAGATGATTGCGTTCCCAAGGCTCAGGGATCATCATCATGATCGCATGAGGTAAGGAACGACCTGTCATGTGCAAGAATTCCAATGTGTTATCAAACATAGCGGAGTCAGAACCGCTATCATCTACTACGGGGAATACCTTTTTGATATCTGGGAACAATGGAGATTCCGCTTTACCTTCACGAGCATTGATCCAGTTTACATTACCGCGAATTGTATTAATTTCACCATTGTGAACTAAGAAACGGTTAGGATGTGCCCGAGCCCAACTTGGAAATGTATTCGTACTGAAACGAGAGTGCACCATTGCCAACGCAGATGTAAAGTCAAGGTCGCTCAAATCAAGGTAGAAGTCGCGCAATTGCCCCGGTGTCAACATACCTTTGTAGACGATTGTTTTAGAGGACAAGGATGCAATATAAAAATCACTAGATAATTCCTTGCTCAATGGAATGATGCGTTTTTCCGCCAATTTACGGATGATATATAATTTGCGTTCAAATTCCTTATTGTTCGTTACATCTGGACCTTTGCCGATGAGGATTTGAATCATCCAAGGGCGAATCGCCGCTGCCTCTTTACCGACCTTTGTACCATCAACCGGTACTTCACGCCAACCGAGGACAACTTGCCCCTCTTCGCGCACGACCTCTTCGAGAATTCGCTTCTGCTCGTTACGGAGACTTTCATATTTATGAGCAAATACCATGCCTACGCCATATTCGCCAGCTGCAGGTAGGTTAATACCAAGCACTTCGCACTCACGCTTGAAGAACTCGTGCGGAATTTGTACCAAAATACCGGCACCATCACCTGTGTCTTTATCGGCACCGGCACCACCACGGTGTTCAAGGCGCTCCAAAATGCGCAAACCATCGTCGATAATATCATGAGATTTTTTTCCCTTAATATTAACAACGAAGCCCATGCCACACGCATCCTTTTCAAATTGGCTGCTATACATGCCATTGGCTTCGAGTCTAGCTTGATCTAGACGTTGTTGCTCTATTGTGCTTTGCTTCATATCCATAACGTGCACTCCTTCATATCACTTGATCATTCCAAGCACTGCGGCATCGTTCCGTTCGGTCTTGGTAAAAGTATAACTAACAAACTATTTCTCTATAAAATTATCAATTTAACATTCTATAGAATTTCATGTCTATACACAGTATACTCCTGTCCACTGTGAATTGAAAATATAAAAAAAACATAGTCTATGCTTTTCATGCATAGACTATGAGTTTTTATCACTATTGTTTTTTGTATACAAGGATACAGGGATAATAAGCTTCTCATTCAATAAATACGATCGGTTTATTATTTAGAGTAGAAAAATCAACAGTTATTATTCTCGACCAAAATTATCCCCTACTTCACAGGTAACCGTAATAGCTTCGTCCTTACCATACGGTACGAAGGTTAGCTCCGATGCATGTAAACATTGGCGTGTATAGGGCTTATTGCGCGTACCATACATTGCATCACCAACAATAGGATGTCCAATGTATTCCATGTGTACGCGAATTTGATGAGTTCTACCAGTCAATAACTTAAAACGTAACAGAGTATTGTCACCTTCATAACCGAGAACGGTATATTCCGTTTGAGCCGGATGACCCAACTCATCGATAACGCGGCGATTATCAAATACTGGATCTACCCCGATAGGCACATCTACCATACCATCCGCATCAATACGCCCTTCTACAAGGCCTATATAAATGCGGTCGATACGACCTGCTTGTAGCTCATCCGTATAGTATTGTTGTGCTTCTTTTGTTTTACCAAAGAGAATGCACCCCGATGTATCTCGGTCGAGGCGGTGCACAGGTCGAACCTTATGAACTACGTTTTTCTTTGCATAATATCCTGCCACATAGTTACTTAATGTACAAGACTTCGTTTGCCCTGCAGGATGAACGAGCATAAAGGGATCCTTATTTACAACTAACGTATGCGCATCTTCATAGAGAACTGTAATCGGTCCCTTTTCTACATCAACCCCATAATCCTTATCTTGTGGTAATTCTAAGGTTAACACATCCCCTTTTTTGAGTGTCCGTTGTGAATGAGCCACACGGCTATTAACTTTTACCCGTTTCTTGCGAAACATCATTTGAATATCCCGAGAGGATAAGGAAAATCGTTCCTTTACATATTTAGAGACCGTCAACTCTGTCGGTTCTTTCACCGTATACGTTTTCCAGCTCATATTACCACCATTCGTTAATATATGTTTTTTGTTCAGGATAGAGAATATCAAAATAGTCTAACCATTCTTCGCTTACTGAAAGTTTCCCTTCAAAAACAAGGTCTCGAACCGTAAGAGTGCCCATTAATAACTGGCTTAATGCACCGACCTCAACGGTAACATCTGCTTCGCCCTCTAATGTATCAGAAATCTTTTTAACGGATGGAGTTAATGCACCGCCATATTGCACTTCATAACGGCCTTCGTTCCAGCTGCAAAGTTTATCTTTTACTGCAAAGGTCATTGTGATAGGCATCATCAATGCCTCTGGATTTACAGGAATCGCTTCAAAAGCAGTTTTTACATCTACAATACGACTCATCATATACGGCATCGTAGCGTGACCAGTTCTACCATCAGGATAGAAGCGATAGTATGTATCATGAAGACCTTCATTCCAACGAATAGAAGTGCCTTGAGAACGGTGATTATAGAAGTAGTTCAATAATGCACGTTGTGCACGGCGTGTCGTGTAAACCAATTCAGAAACAGGAATTTCAGGCTGACCTAAACGATACACTGCATAGCCTTCAATGACGTTAACATCGTTGCGCACTACAGCAATGTTTACGCCTTCTGCAAAGAAGCTGCCTAATAATCGTTTCCATTCCTTTTCACCGCGCTCTGCGTAGCCAGAAAGACGAGCCGTATATGTTTTATATACTGGATCCAACAAAGTCCATTGATCTACGCTATTTAACAAGCCAAAGCTCAACGTTTTATCTGTCATAGGGCGCAAGTCTTCTAGCGACATGGTGTTCACCCATTGATGAGCATAAAGTTCCCAACCATATTGTTGATAGAATGCCGCCTTGGATGGCATCAAAATCGTCATAGCTTGGCCGCGTTTACGAAGCTCATCTAGTGCAGAGGTCAATAATGCACCGCCTACTCCACCACGGCGAGCCGCAGGATGCGTTGCAACGCCTACCATATAACTCGTAGGTAATACAGCACCGCGAACGTTAAGATTGTATTGACGCAGATGAACGGTACTCAACAATTGATCCTGTTCTAGGCCGACCATTGTATTCTCAGGTTCATAGCAATTTGTAAAATAATATTGGAAGAATGGATCTTCCTTTGGTTCAAAGCAGTACGCCCATAGATT
>OGIQ01000216.1_pt1 | contig 24064 bp, 10 predicted proteins | sample 1571811 | NCBI WGS metagenome assembly OGIQ01 (sample SAMEA2582103, study PRJEB24529) | metagenome | biome: Human gut stool | place: China | collected 2011
CGTTCGGATATCATTACCAAATTCATCAAATCCATAGGTTTCCTCACTTCTTCCTGCTTCATCTGCAAGCCGCATCGGACTTCCCAGATCATCCTGAAAATAAAAGTGCTCCCTTCCTTCTTCTTCCATTCCCGTGACACTACCATCCCAGAAGTAGGTCTGTTGCACATTATTTTCTGTTTTCTGTAAAAGATTATGATACTGGCGGGTAAGATCAAGTGTATAGCGAATGGTCTGTTCCGGGGCTGCATCCCCTGCTGCAATGCTTTGCTCCATTCTATGTCCTAATCCGTTATACTGATATACTGCCTTTTTGATTTGTCCATCTGTCATTCCCATAGAGCTGTTCATCTGGTTAGCCGCATCGAACCCATATGCTCTCAAAACCTCTTCACCGCTTGTTATGGATAACAGATTTCCTCTGTGGTCATACGCATAATCTTTCGTTCCGTTTGCATTTGTTTCCTGCAACAGCTGATTTCTGGCGTTATAACGGTAAGTTGTCACCAGCCCTCCTGCTGTCTGATATTCAGTTTTACTGCTTCGGTTTCCAAATGCATCATAGCTGTATGTTCTTAATGTCTGTCCATTCTGTGCTACGCTGGTCAAACGGTTTAATGCATCATAACAATAAGAAAAACTTCCACTGTCCTCCGGCAATCCCGGTCTTTCCTTTTCTGCCATGACCTTATTTCCCATGACATCATAGGAATAGTGACAGCGCTCTGTAAAATCTGCTCCTTTATGTAAGATTTCTTCAAGTTTTCCTGCCGCATTGTATCGGTAATCTGTATAATTTCCACCCGGCAGCTGCTTTCCAATCAGTCTTCCGAATTCATCATAACTGTAACGAATTGTATTCTCCCGCATTTCCCCAGAAAAGATTTTCATGGCTGACATCTGCATGGCTTCATTGTATTCATATACGGTCTTTTTTCCATCTGGATAAAGAACTGCCGTTCTCTCACCCATGCTTCCCCATTCATATCCCACGGTTTTTCCATATGGATCTGTGACAGAGGCAATACGTCCTGCCTCATCCATAGCGATTTTTGTCGTGCCGAGCCAGTCTTTTACTTCCTCAAGCTGCCTTATGGCATTATAGGTTAAGGATACTTTTCTTCCATCCGCATAACAGATTTCCTCCACCTGACCATTTGTGCCATAATGGAAGGTAGTCTCATAACCATCTTTGTCTACTTTTACCCTCATTTTTCCTGCCGGGTCATAAGTATAGCGTTCTATATCCCCTAAAGGGTCTGTCACGGTGGTCACATGACCTTCTTTATCCCAGGTATAGACTGTATTCTGTGGTTCTTCCCCATTGGTTCCTGTACAGCTTGTCTGTACCAGCTGTCCCATTGCATCATACTGATAAAATGTTTCATTTCCTAACGCATCTGTCACTTTTGCTAGATTGCCATTTGGAGTGTATTCATAACAGGTAACATTTCCCTTTTCATCTTCTGCTTTCGTTACACGTCCAAGTGCATCATAGGTAAAATATGCCACACCTCCTGCCGGATTTTCAATGGATGTGATACGGGCAAGACAGTCATAACTATAATGGTAACATTCTCCCGCCGTAGTGGTACGCTCTGTGAGGTTTCCCCTGGCATCATATCCATAGTGTTCTCCTGCACCATCCGGGTAACGAACACTCTTTAATCTTCCACCTTTTTCGTATTCATAAACAGTACTGCTTCCATTCGGATAGCAGATACGCTCTGCTTTTCCAAGTTCATTGTATAATACAGTTGTCGTTGCACCAGCCGCATTTGTAACACTTGTTCTTCTTCCTAAATCATCATAAGTGTAACTGTTCGTCTGTCCGGATGCATTCGTCTCTCTGACAAGATTTCCCTCTCTGTCATATTCATACACATTCCTGGCTCCATCCGGTTCCAGTACTTCTGTCAGGCGGTTTACGGCATCATAAAAGTAACGGGTTGTATTTCCTTCCGGATCCGTCATTTCTGTGCGGTTTCCAGCCGCATCGTAGGCATATTTCACTACTCCTCCCATCGGGAGTATCTGTTTTACAAGATGATTGTCACTGTCATAAAAATATTCCTGCTTTCCATGATCCGGCGCTGTGACCGAACAGATGTTCCACATTTTGTCATAAGTGAAATGTACCTGCTGTCCCTCTTTGTCTGTGTATGTTTCCACTTTTCCAAGTGGATTATAGATAAACTCTGCCGTATTACCATCAAAATCCCGGATTGCCGTGATTTTTCCACCTGCATTATAAGTGTATGCTCTCTGATTACCCATAGCATCGGTTACTGTTGTGACACGGTCTGCTGCATCATAGGTATAACGTGTCACGTTCCTATTTGCATCTACTGTCTCAATCACACGATTTAAGGCATCATAGCCATAAGTTGTCACATTTCCAGTTACATCCTTTAACTGTACGATGTTTCCGCTTTCATCATATCCAATCTCCAAAACGCTTCCATCTGCATAAGTGATTGTTTCCGGTCTTCCTGCCCCATTATTTATCACGGTAATTCTGTTTCCGTACAGATTTTCCGTGCCGATCAGATTACCTTTCCCATCATAATGGTTTTTCAGACGTTCTTTTCCGTTAATACTTACACTGATAAGATGACAATCTGCATCATAGGTATAGTTGACCCTGCGTTTTAGGGCATCCACGGTCTGTGTGAGGTTCCCACGGTTATCATACGCCATTCTCGTCGTTCTGCCAAGCCTGTCTGTCATGCTGATACACTGGTTTTTTTCATTATAGAGATAATGCTCTTTTGTCCCATCCTCATAAATAGTCTCTGTGTTACGGTATCGTTCATCATGCACATGAATGATCTTACTTCCATTGCGCTCCGTGAGTGTGACACGTCGGTTTTTATCATCATAAGCAAACTCCATCATTCCACCATCTGGAAATTGCTGATGAATAATACGAAATCTTCTGTCATAGGTATTCTTAACAGATGTGACATGACGGGCATTTTCCACTTCCGTGATTCTTCCATTTTCCCCGTAACGATAGACATATTCTGCCCCAGATGCAGTTATTACTTTTTTTAGTTTTTCCTCCTCATACTGTAACAGCACACTTCTTCCTGTGTGGTCAGTTACTTTCTTAAGCTGCCCCATTTGATTGTAACAGTAAGTCAGGCTGCTTCCATTGTCCGCTTCTGCTTTTTTCAGCTTTCCATCTTCACAATAGAAAAAAGAAATACCTCTTCCATTTCTGTCTTCTTTTCGAAGCATCTTTCCTTCCTGATCAAAAGATATGTTCTCCTGCCCCGGATGCACGAGAATATATCCCTGTTCCGTTTCTTTCAGAAATTCCAGCGCCGTATTTCTCGCAATATATTCCTGCCCTTTTTTATCATGGTAATTTATCTGTCCATCCGCAAGACGTACACCGATGGTTCCATCCGCTTCTTTTTCAAGTGCAATCTGATAATTATGTAAAAAGCATCTGCCAAGCACACCTGTACGGCTGTCTTTGGAATTATAATAACGGTGGAAGGATAATGGTATCTCTCCTGCTACTTTTAAATCTTCGTGTTCATAGATGAAATTTCCAGTACTTAAGTTTACCGGATCCTCGCTGTTCATACAGCCTTCCGCTTCTGTTCCAAGCATTTTTTCTTCGATCGTTTTCTCAACAGTTGCCTTTGCATTCCTGATGTTCTCGACATCTGCATCCAAAACACCCTTCATCTTTCCCATGTCCATATTCCCACCATTTGGGTCAATGGTATTGGCAAGATCATTGATTAATTTTATGATGTCACTTCCACATACAGTCTGGCTGCCTGTAATACTGATATATCTGGTATCAACTGCCTGCACATTCGAAAAAATCTCTTCAATCTGTCTTTTGGTGGAATTATTTTTATCGAGGATTTTCTTATAATAGCATTCCACACTATTTACATATTTCTGAATATCAAGTCGTCCAAGCCAACTCTGAACATTCGGTTCTATGTTACTAAACCATTCTTTTACCTTGTCCCATGTTCCATTTGCCGTCACTTCATCAACATAATTTAAAAGCTTTTGTTTTGCTGCATCTGAAAAATCTCTTAGCATTGGTATCTTCTATCCTTTCTTTCTCTTTTCTGTTTTTCAAATAAACATTCATCTAAATAAACATATAAGACATTTTTTCTATCCCATTTAACTGTGCAAGTTGTCTTGCAGTTAACAATGGGGTACTCACTTCATCAATATATTCCCTGATGGAAAACTCTGACTGTAATCCCGACTGAACATATTGGTTGTCTCTTGTTTCACTGTATTTGTTACAAATGACCATGTATTTTTCATGATCTCCGAAATCAAGGCACTCTGTGATATAGCGCATTTTGTTCGTTGAGACATCATCCTGTAACGTAATAAGCATCACTTTATCAGAATCCTGCAGTAACTGTATTCTCCATCTGCTGTATCCTGCTTCCACATCCACAATAATAAAGTCATAATCTCCACTGTCTTTCGCTGACTGTATTAATTTTCGATAGATCGTAAAATCAAGATTTCTTGCATCGAGCGTTGATTTAAATGGAGGCAGATATGTAAATCCTTCTTTTCTTAATGTAAAACGAACATTCTGATACATATGTTCCTGTTCATTTTTCATGACACGATATCCTTCATTCGGCATACCGGTTTTGTTTTCAAGATAATAAGAAAAATCCTGCACAGATTCTGTATTTACGTAGAAAACTCTCTTATGTTTTTCTGACAGACACCGTGCAAGTCCGACAGATAATGCTGTCTTTCCTGTTCCCCCGATTGCAGAATAAAAAGAAATGATCTGTGTCTTATGTTCCTGTGTCTGTGATTCCGTCAGCCGATCCCTGCTCTGATAAGTCAGTTCATTGAAAAGTTCCCTGATACCCAGATATTTATACACTCTGTTTACAGACAAATCCTCCGTGCTTCCATTCTCCTGTTCTTCTGCTAACACACACAGATTGGAAATGTTATGCCTTTGAAGTCCTGTTGAATATAGTGCTTCTGAAACAGCCAGGATTTCCACCGAAACAGGTGTCTCAAAACGTTGTTCAAAATAGACCGGATCAGATATAATTTCTAACTCTATCTGGTCATCAAACTCTTCCAAAAATTTTCTTTCCAGATTCTGCAGATACAACTCATCTGTATCTGCAATAATGATTAATGGCTTACTCATTTTTTTATCCTCGTACTATAAATTCTGCATTTGCAATTCTCAGCTGACTTCTGTCTGAAATAGGCTCTGGCACATTTGGCTGTATTCTTTTTCCATTAACATAAGTACCATTGGAGCTTCCCATATCCACTACAAAATAGCTGCCATTCTGCCTTACGATTTTGCAATGTACTCTGCTGACCGCATTATTTCCTGTTATCACACCCTGAACTCTTTCTCTGCTTTTTCCTATCAGGAATTCATTTTCACAAACAACAAAGTGAAACTGCCCATCTATGGATTGTATTGATATCTGATTCATGTCCGGCATATCCACTATCTTTTTCTGCCCAATATTGGGATCTGCAGAAGTATTTTTTGTATTTCTATGCATTACAGTTTTTTCCGCCTGTATACGTGTACTAATGTCATGAAGTTTTAATGTTCCATCCTCCAACGCATCTATCACCTGACGCATTTTCGGATGATCCATCATTCCTATCCGTTCTATTTTCTGCACCAGCTGAGCCTTTATTTCATTGTCAAATTCATTTTTATTTTTATGAACACCCGTTATATTTACAGGCAGATAAATGATCTTCACATTATTCGTGCCAGACTCTACATATATATGGCTAAGGCGATTATCAATACATGCCATATTTAAAAATCCAAGATTTTCAATCTGAATTAAAGCTTCGAGCAGACTGCAAATCGCATTTAAGATCGTATCCATATCCGAAGATGCAATGTAATCCTCCAGTGATGTATATTCTCTTGTGAAATAAATTAGTTTTATTTTTCCATTATATTTGATTCTATGACACCTTAACAGGTTGGCATTTTCCTGATTCTGCATCACTTTATAGCCAACGTCATAAAAGACCTCATTATTTTCCAATAAGTAGGCAGTGTCTTCAGTGTCTTGAATTTCTGTCAATTTATCTGCAAAGTACTCGTCCATTTTTTCACTTCCTAATCAAAATAAAATGTAAATTCTTCATCTGCAATCTGAATACTGTCATGATCCGAAAGCACATAAGAATTTTCAGCATCCAGCATTTCTCCATTCAGATATGTATGGTTCGTTGAACCTTTATCCATAAGATAATAAGTTCCATTTATCCGCTCAATTACCGCATGTCTGCGGCTGACCGCCTTATTATTTATTATTGTAAAATCATTTTCTTTTTCCTTACCGATATTAAAAATATTTTTTCTGACAGTCACGCTCTCCCCTGTGCTGATTCTCTCTAAAATTGGATATCTTTCCTCCTGCTGCAAAAGAGTTGTGTCTGCCTCGTCATCCTCCTGCTGTGTCAAAAGGGTTGTACCGCTTTCATCCTCCTCCATCAGTAATGTCGTTCCACCTTCATCGTTACTGTCACTGTGATAATGTCTTTCATAGGATGAACGGTCATTTGTGATGTAACCGCTTTTTCCCGTCTCTGCTTTTACGATTTTCCGGAATGCCTGTGGACATTTTTCGCGGATATATCTCTCAATGTCCTCTATTTTATAATTCTTTGTATCATTGAGGAATACCTGGAATTCCTTCAGAAACTGCTCTGGCTCTTTGCCATATCTGCCTGCATACTGTACGGTATCTGCAAGAAACGCATAAACATTTCCACTCGTAATTCTGCTATTGATCGGCTGATATACAAAGAACACTTCCCTGGTTCTTTCACATACAAACACCATTTCCGGCTGTAACATGAGATTATGCAGATACAACCCATTCATTTCAATTTTTTTAGTCATCTCAATTGTCTGCGCCACAAGCAGAAAAAACGTTTCTTCATCCACACCCTTTTTCAGATATGATATAAGAGGTACCACATCTGGTGCTGTGTAGATAATCGTCTTTTTTCCTTCCTGCCTCGGTCTGAAACAGCCGCGGAAAATCTGCTGTTCAAAAATATTGATTTCCCGCTCATTAATCTGTTCCCCAAATGATAACTTACTTTTAATCGTAACTATATTTCCCTTTGAAACTATGCGATACTTTGCCATATCTCTCAGTCCTTTTTTTATTTTCTCTTACGTCTTATTTTGATACGTCCGCTTCGCAGTGCAATCGCTGCACCGACGCCACCGCCTGTTACTACTGCTGCACCCGCAATAGAACCTGCAAACAATGGCTTATTGTTATACCAACGGATGAATGTGTTGGTTGTTACAAGAATTCCATTTAAGACATAGTTTGTTTTATTGCCAGCTGCATCCACAGCCATAATTGTGACATCCTGTTTTTTCGTATTGTTTGGGATATTGAACTGATAGTTTTCACCATCCACTGTATAATCACATTTTTTATCACCAATATAAATCTCAACACTATCTAATACCAGGTTGTCGTTGACTGTCACATTCGCTGCTTTCGTATCCACAGGATACTGGGCATTGCTCTCAACATCAATCGGAATAACGACAGGAGCTGTTTTGTCAACACCGAATGAAATCTCTGCTTCTTTGGATTCATCAATGTTCTCATTGACATTTCCTGCAATATCCTCTGAATACAGCGTTACAATGTAGCGTCCATCCCCGGCAAAAAGAGACTTGTTGATGGTGTAATCATACTGATACCATTGTCCGTTTCCACCAGATTCCTGTACCTGATAATCAATACCTTCTTCTAATGTTCTCGGTGTTCCGTTTGTATCTACTACTACTTTGATTTTGTCATGTTCCAGACTGTCTACATTCACTTCTTTTAACTTGACATCAATCTCGTTCTGAATATAAGTTCCTTCAATATCCTTTAAGGTCTGATCAAACACGTAAACTGATCCAAAGCGATTTACGGAGAACGTAACTGTTGCATTGCTCTCATTTCCAGCCATATCGGTCAATGTGGCATTTATCGTATAGATGTCGTCATAGCTTTGCTCTTTCGGGAAGTTCTGGAATGTAAATGTCTCTCCATTTCCCTGATTCGTATAAGAGCCTTCCGGTGCCACACTTCCCTGATTTGCACCAACCAGTTCAATGTTCACACCATTGGTATCAAAGTTTGTATCTGACATTACGATCTGTGGAATAACATCTCCATTATTTGCCGAATAATCTTCGACACCAACAATTTCAATTTCTGGTTCAGTGAGATCCACATAGTATTCTTCCCCTGTATAGGTTTCAGCTATGTTTCCTGCCATGTCCGTGTATTCCACATTAAAATTGTATAAACCATCTGTACCACATGTAATGGTCGCGGTATGAACATCTCCATTTCCGGTAAATCCGCCAGACTGTGGGAATGAGATTCCTGCTCCGTTATCAGTTGCTGTTCCTGTTATCCTTACTCTGTTTTCAGAGAAATTATGTTCTTCAATCTGAATCGTTGCTGTACGCGCTGCTGCATAATAATTGCCATTGACTGCATTATTGTTGTCATAAGTAACCGTAATCACCGGACGGGTTTTATCGATGGTAAAATCATCTGCTTTTACTGTCTCTGCCTGATTTGCTGCCTTATCCTTTCCACTGACAGAAAGCGTATAATCACCATCTTCTGCAAATGTAATGGTTGCAGTACTTACACTCTGATCCGGATTTTCTGTATTTTCAGTTGTCTGCCATGCTGACAATTCAGGAATCACACCATCTGTATTGGTAATATCTGCCTTAAAATCTGCCGCCTCAAAGTTACGTTCTGTAACTGTAATGGTAGCAACTCTGTTCTCTTTGAACATGGTTGTATTTTCAGCATCCGGTGTCTCATTATCAAATGCAATTTTGATTTCCGGTTTTGTCTTATCAATACTGAATATCAGTTCGTCTTCTGATGTATTTCCTGCACGGTCTGTCATTTTGATATGCATTTTTATCTCATTGCTGTTATTTTTTACAGTGAATGACTTTTTCAGTTCTGTAACAAGGTTTTTGTCTTTCTTTGTCTGACTCCAGCCATCCGCATTTCCACTGGAAAATGCACCCTGATTACTGATCTCCACATTTCCTGACTGATTGTTTTCTTTATCATAAGGCGATTCCACTGTCCATTCCACAGAACGGATTCCCGAAAATGTATCTGTCACTGTAACATCTACCGTTATATCTTTTTCATACAGTTCATTTCCCTTTGCATCCTTGCTTGCAGCTGCCGCCTTGTTAAAATCAATATGTTTCTCACGGGCATGCTGCTCGGCTGTTTCAATGATCAGACTGCTCGGTGTCACATATCTTTCTTCGTGATTATTTAACATATCGTAAGCGCAGGCATAAATCTGTCCTTTAAATCCTGCCTGAACCACAAATGTCACTTTTCCTTCTGCATCTGCCTGTACAATCTGCTCACTGCTTTTTGTTCCATTGGCATCTACCGTATAATAGTGGATTTCCTTTACACCGGAATCCCCTTCTTTGGAGCCGTCCGTAGCCGTTACAGTCACCTTTGTATTTTCCACAAAATAATAACCATAATCCGTCTCTGTATAAGAAACACTTCCATCTGCTTCTTTATTTCCTGCTGCTTCCATATCAATGCTTAAAATTTCCGGAGCTGTAATATCCTTGTAGACACGCTGTGTTTTGGAATATTCATTTCCAGCATTGTCAATGGCTGTAATTACCATATCATAGCTGTTGGTATCTGCATTAATGACAGCATCCTTCGTGTTGATCTCATAGCTTTCCGTAACTGTTTTCTGATCCGGATAAGAAACGTTCACTAACTCCTTATTATTAACGGAGGCTTTCACACTATAAATTCCAGAATCTTTATCTTCTACTTTAATGCTGACTCCAGTATCACTGTTGTTATAGATAATTCCATTTTTTCCAACATATCCTTCTGCAGATAAAACAGATGTAATGGTCGGTTTCACTGTTTCAATCATTAAATTACTGTTTTTCACATTCGAATTTGCTGTCGTCACAAGTGTCTTTTCAGACTGGTTGCCAACGTTATCCGTAACTGTTGCACTGATTTTTTTATCTAAATATACTTTCTGTTCATTTAAAACAGTCTCTGCCGGGAGTTCAAATACCGCTGTATTATCGCTTCCGACTGCCTTTGTCTGATAAGCTTCTTCACCTACATATAATGTAATTTCGTTCAGTCCGGCTGACGGTACTTCTGAACTATCGTCACTGTGTAAATCATCTGCTGTTACAGTAACTTTGATCACACCATTTCCATAGTTACCAAAGGTAAAAATATTTAAAATTTTTGATGCATCTTTCTTTTCAATATTAAATCTTGTTACATCTGGCTGATGTGTATCAAGACAGATTGTTTTTGTGTCAATTGTTTTATTTCCTGCGATGTCTGTATAGGTGGTGACAACTGTATTTTCGCCTTCCTGCACCTTCTGCAAATCGTTTGCTGAAAGTGTAAGAGAATCCTTCTGTACAATCTGATCACTACCTGCAATACTTTCCATAAAGTTCTTTGCCTTCGAAGTAAGTTTATCTCCGTTTACGGTCACAGTTCTCGCTGCAAGACCACTTCCGTTAGTCTGATCTTTTTGATCTGTAACCTCGTATGCAATCGCTGGAATCTCTTTGTACCAATATTCTGTCTTTCCATCTTTTGCATTTTCATATTTGCCATCTGCCTGTGGTGTCACCTTTACTACAGGTGCATCTTTTTCCAGCATTAAATCATCCGATACAATACCATTATGATTCTTAATTTCTGTTAATTTATATGCCTTACTCTCATTGCCCAATGCATCCACGGCTTTGATATGAACCTCTTTCAGGCTTGCAAATGTACCAGCTTCTTCCAATGGAATCGTAACTTCTATCGTTGCATCACTTGTTCCACTTACTTGTGTACTTACAGTTCCGGTATATACTTTTGTATCATCATCACTGTATACGCAAATTTCTTTCACACCAACTGCCGGATAACCCGATTTGCTGTCTTTTACATCCACATCTTTCGCAGTAACTTTTACTGTAATATTTGCATTGTAATAATTACCAAAATTGTATTTTTTTATTGTATCAGCAGGAATCAGAGACACTTCCGTAATTTCAGGTGCTGCACTGTCCCGATATACAGTAATAACTCCGGCTTCTGAACATTGATTTGCTTTGTCAATGGCATAAACATAGATTTTATCAATGTTCTGATTTTCTGCTAATTGAATGCCGCTTATTTCAAACTTACCATTTTCATTTAATACTGCTTCCTGTTTTTGATTCAGTACAACATCATCCGATGTAAGTTCTGTTGCTGACCAGACAACCTTTTTCAAATTTTTATCCACAGCTGTACCTGTGATATCCACCGTCGTGTCTGCTTCCGTTTTCCAGATATTCTGCTCTGCTTTTGTAAATTCGATTGTAGGAACGTCGTTATCGATAACGATTTTTACTGGCTGTATAAGATTAATTTGTGTTCTATGGAAAAATCCACCTTTATACACGGATGAAATGATAGTGGTTTCCTTTAATTTAATTTCCGTTTTTCCTATTCCCCACTGTGACAGGCAAATTTTATCTCCCTTGTCAGTTTTCAAAAAAGCTGATATTGCATAATAATTTCCATCTGTATCCACTTTTATTGGATTACTCTTACTGTCTGTCAACCGAAAACCTGCATTAGTCAATGAATCTTCATTTTCATTTTGAATATCTTCAAATTCAACCTTTACAGTCTGGTCATTATTTATATTTTCAATCTTATAGACTGCTCTTCCATCTTCATCCTCTGTCAAATTATTTTCTTCTATTTGAGTATCATTAACTGAAAATGTTTTTACTGTTTTACCGTCATTTGGTTTTACAATGATTGCAACTTCTGATCCAGAATCTACAATAATATTTTTTTCACTGGAACCATTAACCTCAACAATTCCTCCATCATCAGTTGTAACAGAAACTGTGTACGTATCAATTTCCACAGTGACCTCAATATTATGTGCCTCTTTTATTCCATCTGAAAATATATATTCTTTTTCTTCTAAATCATTATTTATGTCACTATCATTAATTTGTTTCGTATTATCCACTTTAAGACTTGTAAGATGATACTTGTTGTCTGTAACAACTGCTTTTATTTTATATTCAACATTTGTATATGGAACATTCCGGCTACCGTCTTCTCCACTCTCGGTTGTGATTTCAACTTTATCATTTTGTGCATCACTATTTAAAATTAGCTTTCCATTCTGACTGATTTTATATGTGATTGTGAACTGTTTCTTTGCGAATGTGACTGTAAATGCATAATTTGCATCTAATGTTTTATCCTTAAATTCTTCATATACAAATGCACCGCTCGCATTTATCTTCTTGTTCCACCAATTATCGTTGGTTTCTCCATCCGGTTTCCAATCTGCAGTTTCTTTTTTTACTGTTACAGCAGTGATTTCATAACCTTCCTTTGGTATTGCTGTTACTACATTATTTTTTACTGCTACATTTCCTGCATCACTTGTTGCTGAATTATCAGAAGTTTCTACATTTGCAGTAACTGAATATGGAACAGACTTTTCTTTAAGTGTAATTGCACCTAACTCAATCTTTTTAGTGTTTACCTGATCTTCTGTGACCGCTTCCTCTTCAGAATAACTGTCATATGTATCTTTATCATTATCTGCTGGATCAATCTTAACCACATACTTGTCACCAGTTTTTAATGTCCAATCAACTATGGGAATGTTAAATCTTCCATCGTTTCCTGTAGTCACTTCATTAGTCACATCAACATTATCTTTAAGATATGTTACCGTAACCTTAGCTCCAGCATATGGACTTTCAGTACTTGTATCTGTGTTTTCATCATTATTACTATCAGCATTATCCGGAATCATCACCTGTCCTGTGATTGTGACTGCATCACTTTCACCTGTTGTAGTATCATCTGCTGATGCACTGATACTTCCAAATGGTATCGTTGTTGCCATAATTAACGCAATCATTAACCATGCTGCAATTCTTTTTCCTTTTGTTCTCCAAAACATTTCCATTTTCTAAATTATCTCCTGCGTATGTATGATGATTTCATTCAAAACCAGTTCATACCTTTTATCTGTGTTTTTTACATTTTCAGCCAGCACAACTGTTTCTTCTTCCTGTAATACAGTTGTAGTTTCCTCTAAAACAGTTGTTTCCTCCTCAACCATCTGAAGCGGTATAGTGGCTTCTTCCTGCAATAATGTAGTCTTATCTTCATCTATCTTCGGAAGAACCTCCGTTTTTTCATCATTTTTCAATTTCACTGTTGTGCGTTCTGTCAGACTGCTTTTCCTTGTTTCAGATGATTTGGTGCTTCTTTTAGACAATGGATTTTTCTGTCTGTTATTTTCCTCTCGCATTGCCATAATCTGACGTTCTGCCGATTTACCACTAAGATCATCTATGATTCCTCGTACATCCATTTTAAAAAAAAGATAAATGGCTATCAGTGTTAAAACTCCTGCTAATGAAAATGCAATGATGGATATGAGTTGTAAAGTACCTGCATTCATGATGCTTTCACCTCCGTATCTTTTGCATATGCATTTTCCACTGCTGCCTCTGCATCCTGCAAACGCTTTAGAATATCATTTTTCATTTCTTCTGTTTTATCTGTCGTTGTATCAACCTGCTCCGTACCAGTTTTTACCTGTTCCAGCAACGCTTTCATATCTTCCTGTGCTACGTCATCTGCCTTAAATTTTCTTGCATAAGTTTCCACAGCATTCATTGCCAGTTTGTATACTTCCAGATTTACAATTTCATTCTCATCCTGACTCTCAGATACGGTTGCTACGAGTTTTGTTATATTCTCCCAATATGGAAGATAGGTTCCTTTATCAGATGCTTCCTGCACATTCAGTGTGATATCGCGGTTAAACTGTCCTATATCACGGTACATTTCAGCCATCGTATAATAACTGCTGTCCTCACCGCCATAAGTACATGCCGCCTCAAACCACTGAATCGCACTTTTCATTCTGGTTATCTGATTGTCTGAATTTTCTGTTTTTCCATAATCGTAGTAATACCAGTATAATTTTCCTATCTCAAAAGCAAGATCCCCATAATCGCTATTCTGCTGCAAAACAGTCAGATTACTGTTTATTTTCTTTTTGAATAATTCCTCTTCTTCCAATGAAAAGACCGCGTCATCCTTAAATGCCTCGATTATTCCAAAATACGCTTCCGAATTGCCCGGCAGAATATCTATTGCTTTGGCATAATAATCGATTTTTTCCTCATCTGTCGCAGATAATTCTGCCTGCTTGATGTTATTATCATAATCGCTGTTGTTCACATGAACCCTCATTCCTGTGCATACACACCCTGCAATCAGAAAAAATACAGCTGAACCTGCTGTAATAAAAAAAACTTTCAGCTTATTTTTCTGCTTCTTTCGATACCCCTCGTCCATCTCATCATAATGATCCAACGCATATAACAATTCTGCACATGACTGATAACGATCTTCCGGGTTTAACTGGGTACATTTTTGAATGATCGCTTCTAATCCACTAGACAACTGCGGATTCCAATATCGGATTGGATATATCTCATAAGGAGGTTCACATGGATTCTGTCCTGTGAGTAAATGGTATAGCGTCACGCCAAGACAATATACGTCTGTTCTGGCATCCGTCTGACCTTTTCCTCCAAACTGCTCCGGCGCAGCATATCCTTTTGTTCCAAGACTTACTGTATCTGCCAGATTCTGTTCTTTGTATTCCCTCGCAATCCCAAAATCAATTAACTTGATATTTCCATTCGGCTGCAGCATAATGTTTGCCGGTTTCATATCCCGGTAGATAATTGGCGGATTCTGCGTATGCAGATAATCCAATACCCTGCATAGTTCCTTTGCCCACTCAATTACAACTTCCTGTGGCTGTGCACCTTCTTTACTCAATACACTGCTTAAGGTTTCTCCCTCAATGTAATCCATGACAACATAGATTACATTTTCTTTTTCGATAATGTCTACAATTCTTGGCAGTGACGGATAATCCAGTTTTTTCATCATGTTTGCTTCCGCCATTGCACTTGCAACTACAACTTCATTGTTCTTATCATAAGCTTTTCTCTCGATTTCTTTGATTGCCCACTGCTTATTCAGGTTTTTGTCCATCGCCAGGTAAACTTTTGACATTCCACCTTTTCCGATCAGCTTTAAAACCTCGTATTTTCCCTCAATAATTGTTCCTCTCTCAGCCAACTTTCATTTCCTCTTTTGCCTTATTTGAGTTTGATATAAATTGCAGAAATGTTATCCGTTTCCATCCGTTGTTTATTCCATTCGATCATTTCTCTCAATTTTTCTTTTATCTGCGCTTCATCAAGATTTTTATACGGATTCAGTGACTCAGAAATTTCGTCTTCTGATAACATATGACGGAATCCATCTGAGCATAACAAAAGGGCTGTGCCATGTGCCAGCCTTCCATTCTCATATTGTGGTTCAAAAAATTCATTCACACCGATACACTGAAGAAGCACGTTTCTGCGATTATCCTTTTTAGCTTCCTCTATTGTCATATTCCCACGTTTTATTTCTCGCGCAATGAATGTATGATCCTCGGTCAGCTGCTGCAACGTATCCGATAATGTATAAATTCTGGTGTCTCCAACATGACAAAGCATATATTGTCCATCACTGTTTAATAAAACCGCACTTATTGTTGTTCCAAGCTGAATCTGGTTTTCTTTTCCATACCTGATCAGTCTGCCATTTATTTCTTCCAAAAGACTCTGCCACTGTTGTCTTATTCCTTCATCTCCAACATGCATTTCGTTCTTTATGTAAACCTGTTCAAACCAGTCTGAAAAAGCCCTGACGACCGTTGCACTGGCAAGCTCCCCTTTTTCCATGCCACCCATGCCATCACAAATTGCGATCAGAAGTGTCTCTCCATGTTCCTCAGAACATCCTTTTAATAACAGACTGTCCTGATTGGTCTTCTTTTTTATCCCAACGTCTGTATCATATGCAATATAAAATTTCTTCAACTTTTTCCCCCTGTTTTTCTTTACAATTATTCTTTTTATTATATTATTCTCCTACAATTCACACCATATAATCTGATGTAATTTGGGTAAAATATTTACATTTTTTCTACACGCAAAAAGGACACCATTTCAATAAATGATGTCCTTTTATCTTATTTTAGTATGATTATTAATTATTTGTCTTGTTTCTTTTCTTTAAAATGATCCGGTTCTGCTGCAACACAGGTTATAATCATTCATGGCTATCTTGGTTGTTCCAATCCAGCCTTCTCTTGTTCTGTCAGCCATTCTTCAATAACACCCAATGCTGATACATCCGTGATTCCTTCATTGTCTGCGGAACGTCCGTATTTTTTCAGTTTTCTTTTTCCTCTCACGCAAAATGTGAAGTCTGTGTTTTCAAAATGTACGGCATTTTCATTTTTCACATTGCAATAAGGATCATCACCGAAATCTCCAATAAATACTGGGATGTGTTCTTTCACTTTAAAAATATTTTCTAATATGTCCTGATTAGCAGCTCCCATACAAATCAGCTCTGATGGCTTCAATATCTCGTATATTTCATTGATAAACTCATTAATATTTCCTGCACAAAAAACTACGACATTTGCTTCATTTCTCTCATCCAGAATGATTCTCACTCTCTTTAATACAGTCTCAATAGAAATGGGTTCTCGATTATTGCTGTGATCGTAGCGAATTGTATGGTACCCTGCTCTCACAAAAAAATCCGATATCTCGTCATACTTTCCTGTATGACCAAGATATTCTTTTTTGTTTTTCTTGTGAAACCACACTTTTCCATTTAAATCGGCTTTGTAATAATCAGGCTGCATGAACACAATAGTTCCTTTGAAACTGCTCTCTTTTTTCATTTGTGTGCAGCAGATTTTGATGTTTTCTTCTGTTTCAAAGTTTTCTTCCTTTAAATCAAATGTTTCACGCGGTACTGTCTTACTAATTTTGTGATCACCCTTCATAGGCGCAACCACAATCAATACTGTTTCTATTATAAATACCAAAAATGTGATGCTTGCAAAAATCAATAATTGTTCTTCTCTACTAGTCTTTTCCACTGTAAAACATTTTTCTATAAATACAGCAATTGCAATTAAATTTACTGCAATGAGTCCTCTATAAAATCGAATACATCCCTTTGTTAACCATTCTCCCCTAAGCACAGCTATGCAAAATCCTATAGCTAATGTATACATTACTAATGTACTGAATCCTATCATAAATGTACTTGTTATCATATTCTTTTATTCTCCACATCTGCTTTTTATTTTATTACCTATTTCTTTTGAAATAATAAAAGTTAATATCTCACTATTTACATCAGACGCCCTATCTGCTATCTGCATTTTTGCAAAACTAAGTATCTCATCTTGAACAGACTCTTTGTATAAACTTCTGTTCAAGTCAGAACCAAGCACATTATTGCTACTATTCCATAATTTCATCTGTGTATAAAATCTTCCTTCCCTATTATAACGATATGTCTGTGTCAAACTTTCTCCCATTGTATGACTAAATGTTGATGCCCCAAAAGATACTCCTACTGAAATAAGAAAGGATTTCAACGCATCAATTCCTATTTTTTTTGCTGATGTTTCATGCTCACAAATTATATCTGTTGCAACATTTCCTGCTGCAGCTACAACTGCATTCATCACGGATTCTGAAGCCACTGTTAATATTTTGGATCTTAACTGTCCTACACCATTTTCTACTAGTGCACTACTTACAGCCGATCCTGCTCCAGGTATAAATGATGTAATCGCTCCGCACACAGCAGATATTGCCACTTCTTTTGCATCAACCTCTCCTGTTGTTCCATACTGCACCGCTGCATTCAGACCTGCTCCCATAACTGCTCCTGCTGCAAATGTTCCAACAACAGGAATGCATGATACAGCTCCTGCTGCTACCACTGTTCCAACTGCAATTCCTGCTGCAGCAATCTGCTGTTTATGATCAGCGACAAACTCTCCCACACTACTTACTGCGTTTTCAATTCCATTCCCGATATCCTTCAGGCTGGGCCACATGCCATTCAGGTCCACCAGATCCATCGGTCTGTTGAAGCAGTAGCTATAATGGTTCATCGTGTATGGCACTGCGGTGTGTCCTTTTAGGATGTCCTCGCTTATGAAACGGCCCGCTCCGGCATCATATCTTCTTGCCTGTGCAAAATACAGTCCTCCTGCGCCGTCCATCTGATACCCTGTAAAGCCAAAGCTCTGCATGGAGTCCCTGAAGATATCTTTTCCAGTCCGTATGTCATTGCCGAATTCATCAAATCCATAGACTTCCTCACTCCTCCCTGTCCCGTCTGCCAGGCGCACCGGGCTTCCTAAGTCATCCTGGAAATAGAAGTGGTCTCGTCCTTCTTCTTCCATCCCTGTGACATTTCCATCCCAGAAATAAGTTTCCCTTCTGTCCTTTGTCCGGCTTCCGCCGCTTCCCATGCTGGTCGTTTTCTGCAGAAGGTTATGGTACTGGCGGGTCAGATCCAGAGTGTAGCGGATGATCCTGTCAGGGACTGTGCCGCCTGCAGCTGTTATGCTCTGTCCCATCCTGTGACCCAATCCGTTGTACTGGCAGGCTGCCTTCTTCATCCTTCTGTCTTCCATTTCCATGGCACTTTCCATCTGGTTCGCTGCATCAAAGCCGTATGCCCTTAAGACTTCTCCCCCGCTTGTTACGGATAACAGGTTTCCCCTGTGGTCATAGGCATAGTCTTTTGCCGTGTCTGCAGCTGTCTCCTGTATCAGCTGGTTTCTGGCATTATAACGGTATGTCGTTGTCAGGCTGCCCGCTGTCTGATACTCGGTCTTGCTGCTCCGGTTTCCAAAGGCATCGTAGCTGTAGGAACGGAGTATTTTTCCGTTCTGTGCCACGCCTGTCAGGCGGTTTAATTCATCATAGCCGTAGGAAAAGATCCCGCTGTCTTCCGGTGATCCCGGCCTGTCCTTTTCTGCCGTGACCTTGTTCCCCATGACATCATAGGCATAGCGGAGGCGCTCCGTGAAGTCTGCCCCCTTGTGCAGGATCTCCCCGATCCTTCCTGCCTGGCTGTAACGGTATTCCGTGCTGCCGCCCGGGAACTGCTTTCCTGCCAGCCTTCCGGCTTCATCATAGCTGTACCGGACCGTCTGCTCCTGCTTTTCCCCGGAAAAGACCTTCATGGCGGTCAGCTGCATGGCTCCGTTGTATTCGTATGCTGCCTTTCTTCCATCCGGGTAAAGGACTGCCGTTCTCTCTCCCATGCTTCCCCATTCATATCCCACGGTCTTTCCGTATGGGTCTGTGACGGAGGCTGTGCGTCCTGCCCCGTCCATGGCGATCCTTGTCGTGCCGAGCCAGTCTTTCACTTCCTCTAACTGGCGCATTGCATTATACGTTAAGGATACGCTCCTTCCGTCCGCATAACGGATCTCCTCCACCTGCCCGTCCTTTCCATAACGGAAGGAAGTCTCATAGCCGTCTTTGTCCGTCTTTGCCGCCAGTCTGCCTGCCGGGTCATAGGTGTAGCGTTCCCTGTCTCCCATCGGGTCTGTGACTGCCAGTACGTGGCCTTCCTTATCCCAGGTATATACCGTGTCCTGCGGTTCTTCCCCGTCTGCCCCGGTGCATCTGCTCTGTGTCAGATGTCCCATCGCATCATACTGGTAGAAGGTCTCATTCCCAAGGGCATCGGTCACCTTTGCAAGGTTTCCGTTTGGTGTGTACTCATAACTGGTAACGTTTCCATTTTCATCTTCCGCCTCTGTCACACGTCCGAGGGCATCGTAGGTGAAATGTGCCACGCCTCCTGCCGGGTTTTCAATGGATATGATGCGGTCAAGGCAGTCATAGCCGTAACAGTAGCGTTCCCCTGCCGTGGTGGCACGCCCTGTGAGGTTTCCCTTGGCATCATAGCTGTAGTCCTCCCCTGCACCGTCAGGGTAGCGCACACTCTTTAGCCTTCCGCCTTTTTCATATCCGTAGACGGTGCTGCTCCCGTTCGGATGGCAGATGCGTTCTGCTTTTCCCATCTCATTATAGAATACACTGGTGGTGGCACCTGCCGCATCCGTGACACTGGTCCTTCTCCCTAAGGCATCATAAGTGTAGCTGGTTGTCTGTCCGCATGCATTGGTCTCTTTTATGAGGTTTCCCTCCCGGTCATATTCATACACGGTCTCTGCCCCGTCCGGTCCTGTCACCCCTGTCAGGCGGTTTATGGCATCATAGCGGTAGCGGGTGGTGTTCCCTGCCGCATCTGTCATCCCTGTCCGGTTGCCTGCCGTATCATAGGCATAGGATATCTCTCCTCCCATCGGGAGCACCTGTTTCACAAGGCGGCTGTCCCCGTCATACTCATACCTCCGGATCCCACCGTCCGGTGCTGTCACGGAACTGATGTTCCACATCCGGTCATAGGCAAAGCCTGCCCGGTGTCCCTCCTTGTCTGTGTAGGTCTCCACTTTTCCGAGCGGGTTATACGTGAATGCTGCCTGCATTCCGTCAAAGTCCGTTATGGTCTCGATCTTTCCGCCCGCATTATAGGTGTATGTCCTCCGGTTTCCCATGGCATCGGTCACGGCTGTGACACGGTCTGCCGCATCATAGGAATAACGGGTCACGTTCCCGTTGGCATCCACGGTCTCTGTCACGCGGTTTGCGGCATCATAGCCATAAGCCGTGACACCTCCTGCCATATCCCTTATCTGTGTGAGGTTCCCCCTTTCGTCATAGCCGAGTTCAAGAAAGCTTCCGTCTGCATAAATAACTTCTTCTGGTCTTCCCGCCTCATCATTTTTTACAACAACGCTGTTCCCATACAGGTTTTCTGTCCCTGTAAGGTTCCCTTTTTTGTCATAATGGTTTTTCAGCCTCTCTTTTCCGTTGATGCTGATGCTGGTCAGATGACCGCCTGCATCATAGGTATAGTTGACCCTGCGTTTTAGGGCATCCACGGTCTGTGTGAGGTTCCCACGGTTATCATACGCCATTCTCGTCGTTCTGCCAAGCCTGTCTGTCATGCTGATGCACTGGTTTTTGTCATTGTAGAGATAACGCTCCCTCGTCCCGTCCCCGTAAATGGTCTCGGTATTGCGGTAACGGTCATCATGCACATGGATGATCCTGCTCCCGTTCCGCTCGGTCAGCGTGACAAGACGGTTTTTGTCATCATAGGAAAACTCCATCGTCCCGCCGTCCGGGAATTCCTGGCGGATGATGCGGAACCTCCTGTCATAGGTGTTCTTCACGGCGGTAACCCTGCGGGCATTCTCCACCTCTGTGATCCTTCCGTTTTCCCCATAGGCATAGCGGTATTCTGCACCGGATGCCGTTGTCACCTTTTCGAGTTTTCCTTCCCTGTATGCAAGCTGCACGGTCCGTCCGGTATGGTCGGCCACTTTTTCAAGCTGTCCTTCTTTATTATAAGAGTAGACCAGGCTGCTCCCATTGTCTGCCTCCGCTTTTTCAAGTTTTCCATCTTCGAGATAGGAAAAAGATATGCCCCTTCCGTTCCGGTCTTCTTTCCGGAGCATCTTTCCGTCCCCATCAAACGATATGATCTCCGTGCCCGGATGTTCGAGCACGTATCCTGTTTCCGTTTCTTTTAAGGATTCGAGTGCTGTATTTCTTCCTGTCAGTTCCTCCCTGCCGTTTTCTGAAACTGTCCTGTCATAATGGTTGACCTGTCCGTCTGCCTGGCGCACCCTGACGGCTCCGTTCTCTTCTTTTTCGATGGCTGTCTGGTAATTATGCAAAAAGCAGTCTCCAAGCACACCGTTGCGGCGGTCCTTGGAATTATAATAACGGTGGAACGATAACGGTATCTCCCCTCCCACTTTTAAGTCTTCATGCTCATAGATGAAGTTTCCGGTGCTCAAGTTGACCGGGTCTTCGCTGTTCATGCAGCCCTCTGCCTCAGTTCCGAGCATTTTTTCCTCGACTGCCCTCTCAGCCGTCGCCCTGGCATTGCGTATGTTCTCGACATCTGCATCCAGAACACCCTTCATCCTTCCCATGTCCATGTTCCCTCCATTCGGGTCAATGGCACTGGCAAGGTCACTGATCAGTTTTATGATGTCATCCCCGCAGGCTGCCTCACTTCCTGCGATGCTGAGGTATCTGGTATCCACTGCCTGCACGTTCGAAAAGATCTCCCCGATCTGCTTTGCCGTGGTGTTATTTTTATCGAGTACTTTTTTATGGTAGGTGTCTACGTCATTGACATAGTTCTGGATGCTGAGCTGTCCGAGCCAGCTTTGTATGGTCAGTCCGGCATCTCCAAACCAGTCTTTTACCCTGTCCCAGGTACCGTCTGCCGTCACTTCGTCAACATACTTTAAAAGTTTTTGTTTTGCTTCATCCGAAAAATCTCTAAACATCTCTTTCCTCCCCATCTGTCCTGCTCTGTCTTTTTTACAATTATTTTTTATTGTATTATTTTCTAAAAATTTGCACCATATAATATGATGTAATTTAAAGAAAAGGACACCATTTAGTTTCTCTAAATGGTGTCCTTTCTAAAATAACAACTCTTTTATCTCTTATATTCTTCTATCACACATTCATGTGCTTTACTTTTCTTATCATAATTAATGCCCACTAAAAGTATATTTCCAGTGTACTGCAACAATGATTCAGGATACTTTTTGTCCTTTATCTGTTGTAATTCTGTATGTGCACTTTTATTCCATTTTAATTCGACTACGAGTGCAGGATAATCTACTCTGTATTCCTCTTTCGGTATAAATACAAAATCTGAAAACCCTCTCCCTGTCGGCAATTCCCGAATTGGTTTAAAATAATATGATTTGCCCTCTCTAATTGCCGTAAAAATAGCTGTTCTAGCGAGATTATTAAAAAACTCTTCTTCGCTTTGGTAGTCCTTAGGATAAATCCCTACATTTTCCTTATAATAACCATGTAAGGATTCTTCCCAGAAAATATCTCTGGCAATTTTTGTATCCCAAACCTCTGCTGAAAATTCTGAGTTTGAGAATAAGTATGCTTTGGCTGCTTCAATTTTATTAAATGCATTAATGATGCGAAGATAGTTATCGCGCCTTACATCCAATTGAACCTGGTTTCCGCATATAAATGCTCCGTACGAAGGATAGGAGTGTGTTTTCATCCCTGTACCATTCATTGCAAGGAAAGCCATTAACATCTTGTATCGTTCGATTTTCACTGGGCTATTATCATTTTCTTTCCACAAAGGATGGATTCCGCGCCCTTGGATTTCGTGATTATTTTCTTGCAAAATCGGTTGAATGATCTTTAAATAGGCCTCAAAACGTTTGGCTACCTCATTTATAGAATGAGCTCTCTCAAATGCAAATTCAATTGTATTGTAACTCAACTCGAATAGAATACGATCTTTAGAAGAGCAGTGAATCAATTGAATGGGATTTTGATCGTCATCTATTTTTTCAACTTCAAAATCTGATAAGTTGGCTAAGGTTCGAAAAAGATTTTTCGTCACCTCTATATTTGTTTTGTTTCCATTTGTTTCTACAATCGGAAACTCTAATTCAACTCCGACAAAGAGTTCCGAATCCTCTTTCATATTACTAAGGTACTTCTCTTTTAGTAATTTAATTGCTTGTTGTTTTGTCATTGAATCCTTTTTCTTCTATTGGAGATATGGGTTCCATTATATCATTTTTTGCTATTCTCGACTACTCATGAAAAGCAAGACAAAACGCCTGCTTACGAAATTGTTTTTTTGTAAAAGCAATTTCGTAAACAAGCGTCTACGTTTCTTATCATAAGATGAGTGTTCCCGCTAGGAAAAATCCTAGCGGTAGACCAGAGCTAGACTAAGAGTAACATTACTCCATCATCATAACACTCAACAAAATTGATAAAAATTATACTAATTCAATGATTGCCATTGGAGCAGCATCACCACGACGTGGTTCAGTTTTAAGGATACGCGTATATCCCCCGTTACGTTCTGCATAACGAGGAGCT
>OGIQ01000217.1_pt1 | contig 23793 bp, 15 predicted proteins | sample 1571811 | NCBI WGS metagenome assembly OGIQ01 (sample SAMEA2582103, study PRJEB24529) | metagenome | biome: Human gut stool | place: China | collected 2011
CGCCTAGTTGTTCACGTATTTTCGCAGGTATAATCATCCGCCCTTTTGTATCAATAGTGTGATTATATTCGCCCATGAACATACGTATCACCGCCTTTCACTATTTCTTATCCACCACTATATGGTAAATTCTACCACAATTCCCCACCTTTCACAATAAAAAATCCATTTTTATCCCACTTTTTTATATTTTTCTTGTTTAATCTCTATTTTTCTCCGCTTTTCTACAATACATATGTTCGATTAAATATTTAAAACTAATCAATTTAAACCACTCTTCACCACAATGGTGAAATACCACTCTTCAGATGGACATAATCCCCACTTTTAGATGTATTATGTTTAGCAACTCATAAAAGTTAAAAATATTTAGGACTATATTCAAAAAAGCACAAAAAACCTCATCAATGTACAACACATACATTGATGAGGTTTTCCTCTATTTATATAGTTTTGATTATAGTATTAGAATTTAGATTCGATAGCCGCTTGAAGATCGCCTTTAGGTAAGAAACCAATTTTACGGTCTACTACTTCACCATCTTTTAAAATAACGAATGTAGGCAATACTTCAACTTGTAAATTACGTGCTAATTCTGGTTCCTCATCAGCGTTTACTTTTACAAAGTTAGCTTTACCTTCAAGCTCACCTGCAATCTCTTCAATGATTGGCATCATACGTACGCAATAACCGCACCATGGAGCCCAGAAGTCAACAACAGTAACACCACCTTGGTTTACTAAATCTTGATATTCAGCAGTTTTTAAGTCTTTTAATTCGCTCATTGTACCCTCCTACGGTAATTGAACTAATACACAATCTTGAATGACATGCAGGTCTAAAGCATGTGCTTTTTCAACAACAGATGGTTTATCCGCCCCCGGTTGCAACCACACAATAGAAATGCCAAGTTCTTTGCATTCATCAAGTGCAGCTAATCCCGCTGCTTCTGGCACAATAAAATCTACCACAGCAGGCACAACGGGAAGTGCAGAAAGGCTAGAGTAACACGTGTCTCCATCTATTTCTGCAATATTAGGATTAACTGGATATACTTTATATCCGTGATCTTTAAGACATTTATAAATCTTATAACCGAACTTTTCGGTTTTATGGGTAGCTCCAATAACGGCCCATACTTTTTGATCTAAAGCTTGTTGAATTGTCATTTCGACCACCTCTTATATACTATTATAAATAAATATCGAATATTGTCAATATAATATATCGAATTTTATAGTTAAAGAATTATACTCTTTTAGCAAATATTTCAGAACTAAAATCAATCTGTTATCGCTCAATAACAATTGTTTTTTGTCTTAAACTAGAACACGATAGATCTAAATTCATTAACTCAGAAAGGTTTATTTCTCGATGAGTATATCTGTCTCCATCTATAAGACCACCAGCGACAGCTAATTCCCATAAAATTCTGGATGCTGACCATTGCTGTTCTCGTAGTTCACGGATTGTAATACTCTTTTGACGCTTAGACAGTCTATTTCCCTCTGCATCTACTAAAAGTGGTGCGTGACCATACTTAGGAACTTCTATATGCTTGTGGGGATAGCATTGTTGTAATGTATTATATAAATATAATTGTTGCCCTGTTGTATCAAGTAAATCATTACCGCGAATAACTTCAGTTATTCCCATAGCTATATCATCTAATACAACTGCTAAATTATAAGCATACATACCATCACCACGCCGTAATACATAATCATCTAGTTCACCTTCCAAATGAATATGTTGTGTACCTTGCCAGCGATCATCAAATTCTAGATTACATGAATCTATAGCTAAACGTAAGGATGGTTCTTTTATAGAGGATAATTCGTCTACAGCATTCTTGCTTAAATGGCGACATTTACCATCATAACGATGAACTACTTCTCCTGCATGAGGCGCTGATGCTATAGATTGTAGCCGTGCTCTATTACAAAAACAAGGATAACTTAGTTTTTCTAATGCTAGATATTCTAGTATGTCTGCATAATATGTTTGTCTTTCACTTTGCCAATAAGATACCTCAGGTCCACCTACACGAGGTCCTTCATCCCATTCAAAGCCAAGCCACTCTAAATCATCTAGTAAAGCTTCACCCAATTCTCGTTTTGACCGTTGCAGGTCTATATCCTCCATCCGTACAACATATTTTCCGTTTTGTTGGCGTGTGGAGATATACGATAAAAGTGCTATCCATACATTACCAAGATGAATATATCCTGTTGGACTAGGCGCAAATCTACCTTTCATGAGAACTCTCCTATAGCAGAAAACAAGTGGCATATTCATTATGAATATGCCACTTATCCATCTAAAGATATGTCAAACTAAAAATTAAAGCAATATCATTTATAGATATAAAATTATTTAGCCTAAAGACACAATGTTATCAAAAATATTACCAGCATCTTTAATTTTTTGTTCGTTACCCATTGTGCAAATATGATTATCATTCAATACAGGTTCTACTACATCTGCTAATGCAACAATATCTTCTGGCTTACATGCGATTACTTGTTTACGGAACTCTACTTTGTCCTCTAATTTAGCACCACTGAAGTACATACCCATTGCACGTGGTCCACGCAACGCTGGTGTCATTGGCAAGTCTAAAGAGCTCATAGTACCAATAATATATTTACGCATTTCACGATCAGTCAATGTGAAGTCACGAAGGTATTGAGGCAACTCTTTATATACATCTAAAGTTTCTAACAAGTTAGGATCACGATAACTACAGAAAATCATATTGCCATCATCATAGAAATTAGCAAATGCTCCGTAAGCGCCACCTTGAACACGAATACGAATCCAAAGGTATTCATAACGTAATATCGTTTCTAATACGCTCATTGGACCAACATGTTTGAAACCATGATCGATGAAATTACCACCTTGAGCTACGTATTGAACCTTACCAGCTGTAACGATACCATCATTGCCGGAAAGACGAGTGATTTGTAATACATCATCACTCAATTCGGTAGTATCCCAAGTCTCAACCAATGGTTTCATTAGGTTTTTAAAAGCTTCTAATTCGCCTTCTTCACCAACAAACATAATATCTACATTATTAGCACGGAAAATTTTTCGAGCTACTTCAGCTAATTTTTCTGGTAATAATGGTAAAGCTGCAGGATTAGATGCTAGCTCGCTGATTTTTTGATAGTACCCTAAATTGCCATTGTCTCTAAACTTGCCAACTGCAGATACTTGAGCCATAACACGTTGACTTACGATAGAATTACCGCGGCGGAATGCCTCATTATCCCAAATAGCTTTGCTTTCTTGAACAAGCTCAGTTAAACGGCGATCATCACTGTAATCTGCCTTTTGTACCACTTCATTAATCAAGCGGCATAAATCAGGTAGTTTAGCATGTAATGCTTTTGCACGCACAATCATAAGAGGTGTAAACTCATCGCGCTTACCATCTTTGCTGATGGCCGTAATATCAGAACTCAATCCACCTAAATTCATATTGATATCTTTAGCCAATGCTTCATAACCGCGCTCGGATGTGTCAACACGACCGAGGATATCACTTAAAATATCAGCGTAGAATAAGTCCTCTTCTGTGAGGCAGTTCAATTTAAAGTACAAGCCTACATAATTGATACCCTTTGTGAAAGTAGGTACAAAATGTACTGTCGTATTACTGATTTTACTTTCACGGCGTTCTACAGCTTCCATATTAGGATTTAAATCAGATAACTCGAGCAATGGAATAGATGCTAGAGCTTCATCACTATCTGGAGTTTCTTGACGAATTTTAAGGCGTTTTGTTTGTTCTACAATCGCGTCAATCTCCTCTTTTGTCATATCCGCTTTTACAGCAGCTAAATGTTCTTTAACCTCTGCATCTTTGCGCTCTTGAAGGCCACGTTCAGGATAGATAGATACAAGAACCTTATGGTCATTATTCAAGATAGAATGACGAATTAAATCTTCGAAATATGTACCAGCCAAACCTTTACGAATATTCGCTAACGCCTCTTCATAGTGTAATAACTCTAATGGATCATTATCATATAACCAATTATCCATCATGCGGATAATATACGCTAACCCAATAGGTCGCCCCCCAAAGTCGCTTTCACGAAGAGCAAACTCAATGCTGTTCAAAGAAGCTTCTAATAATTCTTTATCTAAACCTTTGTCACAAAGATCTTGTAATGTAGATTCTACAATGCGTTGCAAGTCAGCTTGTTTATCTAAATTAGAACCTGTAGCTTGTACAGTCCACATAGGTTGACGAATGCTATCTAAATAATAGCCGCTTACGTCAGAGCCGATACCAGCTTTTACCAAAGCCTGTTTAAGAGGCGCCGCTGGAGATGTCAACAAAGCATGTGTCAACACTTCAAAAGCCAAGCTATGTTCAGGCGTTACATCAGGTAATACATAAGCAAAGGAATGCAATGTGCGATTATCTGTTGGTTCTTCAGAACCTACACTATATGGATAGCTCACCACTTTACCTTCTGTAAATGGAGCTTGTAGAGCTACCTCAGTATGAATCTCAATAGCATCAAAATGGCTTAAATACTCATCATTCAAGAATGCTAATTGCTCTTCAATATTCATATCACCATACAAGAAGATATAGCTATTAGATGGATGATAGTGGACACTGTAGAACTCTTGGAATTCTTCATATGTTAAATCTGTAATATAATCCGGATCCCCACCAGAGTCAACGCCATAAGTAGTATCTGGGAAAAGCTCACGCATCATTTGGCGTTCTAATACAGAGTCAGGAGATGAGTAAACACCCTTCATCTCATTGAACACAACACCTTTGTAGGTAAGTTCATCGTCTGCATTTTCGAGCTCATAATGCCAACCCTCTTGCATTACGATTTCTGCATCTTCACGAACACGTGGGTAGAATACAGCATCAAGATATACGTCCATCAAATTATGGAAGTCTTTATCGTTCTTACTCGCTACAGGATACATCGTTTTATCCGGATATGTCATAGCGTTTAGGAACGTGTTTAAAGAACCTTTTACAAGTTCAACAAATGGCTCTTTTAATGGGAATTTGCGAGAACCACATAGAACGGAGTGCTCCATAATATGTGCTACACCTGTACTATTATGAGGTGTTGTTCTAAAAGCAATATTGAATACTTTATTAGAATCTGGTGAATCGATATAAATTAAACGAGCACCAGACTTTTCGTGCTTCATTTCATAAGCGGTACCATTGATCTCATCAATGCGCTCAATGCGGTCAAGGCGAAAGCCAGAATAAATCTTATTTATTTCCATGCTGTCCCTTCTTTCTATATAAATATAACTAATTTCATGCTAACAATTTATTATAACATATCGACGACCCTATATATAGATGTTAAGAATAATTATCGAAATACAAAACCCCACAGGCATACAGCCCATGGGGTTCATTTTATTTATTATGTTGCATTTGCCACTTTTGATTACGGCGCAAGGTTAATAAGCCTTCTAGCACTGCTTGGAATTGTACAAAGCTCAATGTATAAGGTGGGTACATATCAGGTACCACCTTATAAGAAATAGTAACTTCGGCCTTATCATAATCATAGAAAATACCATGTAAATTACTTACTGTAGTATAACCAGTTTGAGCTTGCTCCAATGTTGGAATAGGCTGATTTTTAAGATTTCCTAGTAGATCGCTAATGAAACCTTCCTTACGACCTTGGTCATTAAGCATTTCATCCATAAAACTACGTAGACTATCCATGAATTAACCTCTTTGGTCTAACAATAAGCCGTTGTGAATTACACGAACAGCATCTTTAACGCGATTTTCAGCAACGAGACAGGAAATACTAATTTCAGAAGTAGAAATGATTTCAATATTGATGCCTTCTTGGCTCAAGATATCAAACATTTGAGCAGCTACGCCTGGTTGACCTAACATACCTGCACCAATGATAGAAACCTTTGCCATTTTTTCGTCGATATTTACAGCTTCGATATCAACAGTTTTTTGTAATTCTGCTAATACTTCACGAGCTAGTACAACATCATCCATAGCTACTGTGAAGATAAGGTCAGTTTTAGGTTCACCTACGGCACGGATAGATTGAACAATCATATCAACGTCCACATTTTTTGCAGCCAATGCTTTAAATACAGTTGCTGCCACTCCTGGTTTATTTTCAACGCCTACAAGGGCTACTTTTGCTGTATTAGTATCGTCAGCTACGCCAGTAATTACGTGTTTATTTGCTTCCACAGTATAATCCTCCCGAATAATAGTACCTGGTTTATCACTAAATGTAGAACGTACATGAATAGGTACACCATAACGGAAACCCATTTCTACGGCACGCGGTTGCATTACACCTGCACCAAGGCGTGCCATTTCAAGCATTTCACCATACGTTACTTCTTCTAATTTGAAAGCTTCCTTCGCCACGCGAGGATCTGTAGAATATACGCCATCTACATCCGTAAAAATCTCACATACATCCGCTTTCATAGCACCTGCCAATGCAACAGCTGTTGTATCAGAGCCACCACGGCCTAATGTCACCATATCACCATATTCAGTTATACCTTGGAAACCAGCAACTACTACTATTTTACCTTCATCCAAAGCTTCAAACACACGATTAGGATCAACGCCCAAAATGCGACCTTTATTAAACGTATCACTACTTGTAATACCTGCTTGATCACCTGTTAAGGATACAGATTCCTGACCACGTTCGTTAAAAGCCATTGCCATCAATGCAATTGTTACTTGTTCACCTGTAGATAACAAGCGATCCATTTCACGACCATACGGCTTGGATGTAACTTGTTTAGCTAAGGCCACCAAGTCATCAGTTGTATCACCCATAGCGGATACAACAAGAACGATTTTATCGTCAGCTTGCTTCTCACGAAGAACGCGATCAACAATATTAAATATTTTTTCTGGTGTAGCTACGGAACTACCACCAAATTTTTTAACGATTAAGGCCACAATAATCCCTCATTTAACTATGTTTACTAAATATCAATATGCATATACTTTACCACAAACAAATAGCACTGTAAAGGGATATGCAGCAATTAATCCACTGGAGTGATACAAAACTCCTTTTTATACGGACACTAAAAATCAAATAATATGTTTATAATATTATGAATATGCATTGAATAATCCTAACATATATTAGCCATAATGCCATTAAATATCTACTATTGAAAGTTTAACTTTACCTCATTATTAAGCTATGTAAACACATAGATATACAAAAAGACCAGCCCTCGGGCTGGTCTTTATTAGTTGTTTTAGTTAATTAAGCAACTACGATATCTTTTTCGGATTCCCACAAGCCATGAATATTGCAGTAGGAAACAGCGATCAATTTACCGGATTTTTTCAAAGCTACTGCTAAAGTACCTTCAGAAACTGCTGCTACAGGACCTTCATTTGCAGTTGCACCGTCACCATGAACGTTGAACTCGATAGCGCCAACTTCGAATGGTAATTGAGTACCTTCAGCTACGAAGTACAATTTAATCCAATCAATGTGATGTTCTACAGTGTTTGGATGTGCAATGTCTTTACCTACGGATAAAGTAACGTGGAATGTTTCACCTGCTTTTACAGTGTCAACTGTTTCGATAACAGGAACGTGTTTTTCAGTAGCGAAATCGCCAGATTTAATGTAATCATGTACAGCCATAGTTAACCTCCTGGTTAGTCTTATATACATACTTAATGTCAAGAATATTGAGCACCTCTGTGCTTATAACTATATTATACATTTTCGATATAGTTTTAGCAAGTTCTTTTTCGATATTTTTCGATTTTTTTGAATTTAGTTAGAACTCAATTCCTTTAGCAGCCTTAATGCCCTTTTCATAAGCATGCTTTACTACATTCATTTCCGTTACAGTATCTGCCATATCAATGATTTCAGGTTTAGCATAGCGACCCGTCAAAACAACATGAAGTCTTTCTGGCTTATTTTTAAGCATTTCCACTACAGAATGCACATCGATAAGCTCATAATTAATGGCATTATTTATTTCATCCATAACAATTAGATCCCATTTATCGGAGTTTACTTCCTCCACCAATGTCCGCCAAGCGGCTTGAGCTGCTTCTTTATGGCGAGCAAGTTCAGCTTCTCCTACTTCATCACGTTTATAGTAAATAAAACCCTTTCCCATAGAGCGAATTTCAACTTGATCACCTAGTTTAGCGAGACCTGCCAATTCACCATAACCATTACCGCTCTTAATAAATTGTAATATAAGAACCTTGAAACCTTGTCCGACAGCACGTAAAACAACGCCTAATGCCGCTGTTGTTTTACCTTTACCATTTCCTGTATTAACTAGAATTAATCCACGTTCTTCCATAATAGCTCCTTTAATACGAACTGTCCCGCAATAACTTTAAGAACTAACTATTCCTGATTAATTACATTCTCCTCATATTTACTAATAGGATTACAACAATACATATGAATATAATTGCACATTACAATACTTATGTATGTAATTGTGATAATACATAGTAATATAAACCTATTAAATATATTTATATATCTATTACTTTTGGGCTTTATAAGCAGCACATGTATCAACAAAATGTTGTGCTCCTTCATCAGAGCCAGCAAAGTTCAAATGTAAGTAAGAAGCTAATACATTTTTTGTTGCATAGCCGCCGTCATACGATTGAGGTTTACGACCTCCTTCTAAATGAAAAGCCCATGGGAAGTCATCTATAGTTGGCTCCATTGTAGAGAAATGGAACTCATGACCACGAATAGCTGTATTCATAGCGCCTAATAAAGTATCTCTCTTTGCAGTTGCTGTAACATAGCCCACCTTTTGAAGCTTTTGTTGCATCACACAATTGGCAGGTACAATACCTACAGTTTTATATACAGAACCTCCAAAGTCATGAATACTTTCACAAAGATACATGAGGCCACCACATTCGGCATAAATAGGCATACCTTGTGCATTAGCTTGGCGGATAGATTCCTTCATAGACTCATTGCTAGATAACTGAAATAAAAACATTTCTGGGAAGCCACCACCAAATACAAGTCCGTCTACATCAGGAATTACCGAGTCATTAAGCGGACTAAAGTAAACAAGCTCAGCCCCTTTTTCCTCTAACGCAGCAAGACTAGCTGGATAGTAAAAAGAGAACGCCTCATCATAAGCTACACCGATTTTCACACGTTTTTCAATGGTTTTAACATCTATAGCATCTGGTAGTTCGATAGTTGGTGCATTAGTAGCAATTTCCAATAGTGCATCGAGATTTACCATCTTCTCAACAGCGTCTCGAATCGTATTAATCGCCTCTGTTGGATCAATTTCAGTAACCGGTGTAAGTCCTAAATGACGTTCTGGAGAATGCATACGATCATCACGATAAATGGCACCAATAACAGGTACCCCGATTTTATCCATCCCTTCACGAACCATACGCTCATGATTGGCTGAGCCTAAGCGGTTCAAGATGACACCACCAAAGTTTACCTCTGGGTCATAGTCACGGAACCCTTTAGCAATAGCGGCTGCACTTTCACCCATAGCCTTACAATCAATAACAAGCACCACCGGTGCATTTAACTGTTTAGCAATTTGAGCCGTAGAACTAACACCCTCTCGACCACCATCGTAAAGGCCCATAACACCTTCAATAATGGCAAGGTCTACATCATGTGCCATTGTAGCAAAGAAAGGAGTCAACTTGTGAGGTGGCACGAGCCACGTATCTAAATTATAGCTGTCACGGCCGGATGCAATTTTATGAAAGCCCGGATCAATATAATCCGGGCCCACTTTAAAAGATTGCACCGTACGTCCACCATTTGCATAAGCGGCCAATAAGCCCGCTACGATAGTTGTTTTACCAACACCAGAATTAGTACCTGCAATGACAACACGTGGAATCTGTACTGTGTTCATAGATATTACCTCGTAATACGATGTGTTTGTTAACGATCCTTACGTTTTGCAAGAATTGTAGATAAGTAGTTGAGTCTAGTATCTTTTGGTATATTATCTAAACCTACGAATACTTGCTCATCAGGCAAACCTACACGGCTTATCATAACCGCATCATCTGCCATATTATGTTTAATCAAGGTTTCTTGTACTTCATCAAAGTTTTTATATACCTTCATGATAACTGCATCATCTGCAACAGCCAATACAGCATCGATTTTTTCTTTAGGCGCTGTAGCTGGAACGATGGCCAATACCTCTTCCTTCTCTACGATTGGATAGCCAAGGTGAGATCCGATAGCACAGAATGCAGTAACGCCAGGAATTGTTTCAATTTCATGCCCTGTGTTTTCAATCAAACGGTATACATACATATATGTGCTGTAGAACATAGGATCACCTAATGTTAAGAATACAACACTTTTACCTTCATCCAAGTAAGACAAGATAACGCGTTTAGCCTCTTGCCAGCCTTCCTCTTGCGTAGAATCATCCAACACCATTGGGAATACTACGGGAACAATTTCTGTATGTTCTTGGATATATGGGGATGCGATATCAAGGGCTACGGAACCATCTTTCTTTTCTGTTTTAGGTGTGATAATAATATCTGCTTCTCCTACGATGCGAGCAGCTTTCACAGTCATTAATTCAGAATCGCCAGGGCCTACGCCAATACCATATAATTTACCTTTCATGGGTATCTCCTATTCTTATAGTCACACTCTATTTATAATTGCAATATCTTTTATTATAACCAATTTATACAATATATACAAAGATACTATTTAATATTTGGTATTGCAGGACGATGTGGGCTACGTTTGCCATACAAATCGCCGATACAATCTTGCACATGTTGACGGAAAATATCATGAATCGCTTCATATTCACCTAGAGCACTATGAATTGGTTTAACCTCATATCCTGCTCCAGCGAGTTCATTCACTATGCTATCCTCTTCGTCACCAAATAAATCATTTTGTGCATGATCCCCGAGTACCAATAATAAAGGATGTACATAAATTGTTTTTGGGCGTTTACCATCAAGCCATTCCCAAGGCATTGCTACATCTGACACATATGGTGCGTTTTCAAGTACAGCAATACGCACATTCGTAAGTCCATTACGGATTAGCTTAAACTGTAAATTACCATATGAAGAATTGCCAGAACCAAGACCTCCATGACCAACCAATAACAAACCATCATCTTTGGAAATATTAAGAGATTTAATGAAACGATCAATCAAAATTTGGTAATCATCTGGATGCTCTTCTTGTCCCATGTAGTATACGAGAGGTCTACCTACACGCAATACTTCAAGTTGACCTTCCCCTTCATGAGCAAGGATATTATTTTTTAATTTATCAAACTCTTCACCTCCGGTGAAATGAAGTGGCTGCACATATACATGTGTATAACCTTCTTGAATCAGTTTTTCTAACGCCCCTTGTTCAGTAGGAATCTCAATACCACGCTCACGTAAGCGCTTAACGATGATACGAGACGAAAAAGCTAATTCCACAGTATAATCCGGATACGATTTACGGATATGTTCTACTACGGAATCGATATTATGTTCACGAGCACTGTCCACAGTGGATCCAAAAGCAACAACTAAGATAGCTTGTTTCATGAAAGTCTCCTTATATTAACTAATAATGTATCTTAATCATACCATAGACCATCCTTTAGGGGCATACCGTGGTACGTATAAAATGGAAATTATTCTTATCTTTCATGGTAAAAGTAAAAATCCTCCTCATTGGATATCCAACAAGGAGGATTTTTATTAATGTGAAGGAGTGCAGTAATGTATGTCTAATTATGTCATAGCAAATATCAAGAAATCAAACCTTGCGCTTCCAAGCGAGAATTTGTCATCACAGGTTTTACGGATTCTCTAGGCATGGGCCGCTTCCGATCAGACATGCGGATAGCTTGACCTAAATGTTTCAAAAATAAATCTTGTACATGTGGATTTTCTCCAAGCCCTTCATTCCAGATGTCAACATTATAGCCTTCCTCAGCGAGTAAAGCATAAATGGAATCGGAACGTTCACCGCCAAGATAGTCCATTAAATGTGTAGAACCTATGAGAGCCAATGGTACAACTAATAAATCTTTATGTCCCATACGATCCAAGAAAGTAAGAGCTTGTTTAAAAGTAGGAAAACCATTTGTAGTAAATACTACTACGTTTGGTGCTGCACCATACATCGCCTTTAATTGCAATGTACTGAACTCTAATTGATTTTGGCCATTCGCCATGAGCACAACAGATTTATTAAGTGCTTTTGTATTAACGTGACGAACAATGCTTTCTAATGTTGCTTCATAATCATCGGCATAATTTTTTACACCTAAAGAGGTAAGCAATGGTTTACCGATATTTACCTGGCTAAAACCACATTCATTGCTATGTAAAAACTTTAATGCTTGTTTGCGCATTTGTTGGTAGCACTGATCTGCCACCAATGTAATAGGTTGAATGTACACCTCATCAATTCCCATGCGAGCGAAATCTTGCATAGCCTCTGTGAAAGAAGAAATCTTATCTTCGTATTTCTCATTCCACTTCTCTACTAATGCATCAGATAAGAATACGCGGCGCACCTCCATATCGCTATACATGAAACGTACTTTTTTCTCTATACTGCCAATGGATTTCTCCACAGCATCTTGGTAAATTGATCCAAAGGATGCAATAATTATGCCTTTCATATGTGACCTCCATATTACTCATACATGAAACAACTTTCACAATTGAAAACTGTTATCAACTACTATGTGTCAATAATACATGATTGAACTACGAAAGTCAATGAGAAATATTATCACTAATTGCACTGGCATCAATGTACCGCCATGAACCTTTAAATAATATTAGATATAGTACATATACATTTACATAAGGTATGAACACCCCAAATAACCAAAAAGCACTACTATAAGAATCATGTAACCGCAGAATTAGTACTTTTAATAAATATATAAAACACCAAATCAAAAAAATAGCTACAATAGATGATAAAAATATATTCTTTAATAATATTGTAGGTAAAATAGTCCCTATTGAATAAATTAATATTACAAGTAATAGAACCATAAATTGATATACTATATAATAATATATCAATTCACCTCTTGATATACGGCCCTTCCAGTTAAATAACTCAAGTGATAAGCTTTTTTTTAAAATCGGTAAGATTTTATATAAGGAAAATTCATCTAAAAATTGTTCAAACCCGCCATAGTCAATTCTTATAAAGCTAGACCCCACCTTTTCAATACAATTTGATAAGCCATAGTCATTATTATATTCATTACTAGGAAACAAAGATAATATTAATAACCCTACTACCAATATGTTTAAATTAACTGACATATTTGTAATCAAGGAATCCTCTGTATATGTTACCTCTAATATAGGTGGTAAATAATTTAAATAATTAGTGTACAACGTATATATACCGGCTACTATTACAAATCCTGAAATCCATTTTTGATTAACATCTAGAACTCGTCTAATTGCTAGTAAAGAAAAAATTACTAACGATATTACTAAATTAGTATATCCAATTAAAGACACTACACTCTCTTCATACTCTGGTAAGGAATTAAATGTTAGTCCTGGCATAGCAATATAAGAAAAATATACTAATATTATAGAAAGTAAGTAAGGAGTACGAGTAATACGCCATGATAACATTAAAGATTTAACGTTAGTTCTTAACAAAAATAACTCGTCCTTAATTGCTTTTGCGCTTATAATATCTTTCAAGATCATATTTTGTAATATCCTTCCACCCTTGATCAAATAAAATTTTATATTTTCCATTCTCCTCTTCTACAATATAATCTCTCCCATTACCTTTATTGGTCCATTGTGTAGCATTGGTATCTGGATGAGTAGCTAAATAACCTTCTGCACGAATAGTTTCAATTGGTAACCCAGAGTATACTTTATTTACTAAACCTAACGATTCACTATCAATGGGACCTTCTTCCTCTCTAGAAGAATAAACTTCAGCATTAAATTCTAACGGAAGACTAACAAAATTACTATTACTTGAATCGTATGTAGGGCTCTTTATAGAAAGTAAATTTCCACTTTTTAATTTTTGATAAAAATCCAACAAACTTATTTTAACATCAATAGTATTATTTTGTTTAAACTTGAAATTATCAACCCCTCTAATTTCAAGATCTGTATGGGATAATTTAAAATGAGGATGTTTTAAATCAACATCACTATTATCAGAAGGCACACTCTTTTTACTGTATCCACCGTAAGAACTATCTATTGTAAAATCGGCAGGATCATTATTATATACAATTTTAGGAGGTGCTATAAAATCAAGTTTTTTCAAAAAATCTGTCAAATTATAGCCATAACCAATTTTATCAGTATATATTATACTATTAGGACTATTGCCCCTACGTGTTGCAGCTCCTACCAAAAATACAGATGCACTTTCTTCTTTACCAGTAGATAAGAGACTTAAATCCCTGCCTACTTTGCTAGTGCTCCATTTAAAGGCATCAAGAGCTACCTTATTACTATTACCTACACCGCCACTAATAGACTCACTTATAATTTTTCTAGCCTCACTATCAAGATTAACATACCAATTATTAGCAGTCCAATATCCATTAGACTCAGATCCAACCCATTCTGGCTTATAACCTTCTCTTAGATATTTATTGCCTAAAAAATCCCCTGTACGTGTTATAGTTTTATCCGCATGATATTGGATTAATTGTCCATCCGAATCTTGATAACCTGTAGCAACAACTCTCTTTCTAGATTCTTCACTTGGATCAGAATTATAATACCAACCTACTTGATCACTCCCTGTATAAAACTTCCCATCATTACCTAAAGCAGTTGGGTATCCACGCCCTTCTAAAACCTTGCCCCAAGTTTTATTCATAGGTTGAACTGTACCATCTGAAAGTGTATGGTATGCCAATCCAGTGTCTGCATCAGCCCAAGTTGAAACAATATAAGGAGCTCCTACATAGCTTTCATTTTCTTCACTATCTGTACTAACATTTTCACTAATACCATTATATGATTTTTTTATTCCTAAACCATACATGTTAAGTGTTTCTTGATCTTTCTTTTTAATATATCCAGCAACAGGAATCGTTGCACGTCTTTTATAAAATCTATTATATTTAGTTCCATATTGAGCCTCTGTAGCCCCAGTAATCGGAGATTTACCAAGCCCATGATTTACCAATGCCCCTAAACTTGCACTTAACCATTGTGCTACAGCAGGATTAGATTTAGCAATTTTTTGAATTTCACCAATCAAAGCTTCATTTGTTGCACCAGCATAGAAGCCACTGCCTTTAGGGTTTCCCGCTATACGTGCAGATGTTTCAGCGACTACTGCATGTGCTAATGCTTTTGCAGCCTTTCCTTCTTTTGTTTTAGGATCCCAATAATGAAGTTGCTCAAATGCATCTTTAGCAAATAATCGTGCTAATTCTTGCCGTTCTTCAACCTTTTTCTTATCAAAAATAGTATCAAGTTTATTAAGGCTATTTTTAGTATCTTTGGAAATCTTATTAATATCAATATTAGATGATTCTGTTGTTATTGTACCATTAGCAATAACAGATTTAGTAGTACTTTCAACTGTTTTTTTGGAATCTGGCAATAATTTTGGTAATAAACCTAAAGAATTATAGACAGCATCTTTACCTGCTTGACTTAAATTTTTAAATCCAGATACAGATGTATAACTTAAACCTGTATTACTAGATTTATACTCAGCTTTATTTTTTATATCTTTAACTGTTAAGGAATTCGTTGATAATTTATTCTTGTCTGCTTTTGCCTTACTATCAATAACAGCACCTTCTAATGTAGTATTACCTTTAGTTGTGATATTAAATCCTTCAGCACCTGCATATAGTCCAGCTTGCTCAGTAACACTAGCATAATCACTAGTCATTTTACCTTTTGAATATTCTGCAGATACGCCACCTAATTTTGTACCATTTGTAGATATGCTAAATCCTACATTTTTCTTTTCGCCTCTATAGGTTTCACTATCTTGCAAGCTTTTAATTGTTAAATTACCACCTATTTTAGATTGAATGGAGTCACCATATACTTTTGATCCCACAATAGCAGTATCAGCTCCAGAGTTTGTTATTACTTTATTACCTTGAACAACCGTCCCTAAATGAGTTCTTTTAACCGTAGTACCATTTTCATTTGCTTTATTATAATTAGCATCAATACCTAGTAAGCCACCACCATTTACACTAAGGTTAGCTCCAATTGACCAACCCTTACTATCATATTTATCAGTTATAGTAGTTGTATTTGTTCCAGCTTGTAGAGAGAGATTTCTACTCGCATCCAATTCAACAGATTCTCCTCGAATGGTTTCCCCTATAGCCACTATATCTCCTGAATCAGCTGTAGTTGGTTTTGTAACTAATTTGATTCCATTATCAGATACTATATGCCCTCCTGCATATTTACTACTATCCAATCTTGATTCACTTCTACTTTTACTGGAGCCAACACTTACATGAATATTGGCTAACCCATCTTTTTTTGCCCGTTTATTTTCTCTATATTGCTTTTGATCTCCATTTATGTCGTTTAAATCATTATAACCTTTTGCTTTTTCATAACTTGCTTCTTTAGCTAATCTTTTTCGCTCTTTTTCTAATGCTTTTCTAGTTTTATCAGTTAATTTATTATTTTGTAGAAGACTATCAATTTCTTTAACTTTTTGTTCTTTAAGTATTCCAGACGCTATTGATTTTTGTGCTTCATCTCGTACAAAATCAGGGGTAAAGTTTTTATACTCTTGAATCTTACTATAACCTTTTTTTAGTTCTTTACCAGCTTCAAGGGATTCTAAAGCACCTAATCGTTTATCATTACGACTATTAGCTTTACGTTGTAATCCACGTGCAGTAGTCAGTGCTGATGCGATAGATCCACCTAAGCTAACAGTTAAACCCGATTGTTTTTCTTCATGCACCTGTTTCGATGCCACAGTATCATGTTTACCATCAAGAGTAATATCAGAAGCACTAACTTCAATATCATCTTTACCAATTATATCAGTGCTAGTGAGATGTGCTTTATTATTAGCATCAATACTAATTTTTCCATTCGCAGAACCAATTAATGTATTTACATTAGTTTTTGAATTTCCTTCTAGTGTATCAGTAACTTTCTTACTACCAATAGTAAATCCTATACCAGCGCCCATTAACCCAGATTTTTTACTATATTGATATACATCATCACGTTGAGTTTCTTCACCCGAATCCGTACGCACGTCATTACCTGCAGATACGGATACATCTTTTGTTCCCAAAATATTAGAACCTGATACCGAAACATTGCGATTAGCTTTCACATTAATCGTATCTCCACCAATTGTTGAAGATAACACACCTGTGTGCTCATGATCTGTACGTATGATATTAGTTGTACGAGATAATAAACTTTTTTCTTTGTATTTTAGACCATATTCATCACGACTATAACTGTTTCCATTAGTGATAGTAACGTCATTTCCGGCTTCAACAGATGTGACACCATATTCACTATTAACAATACCACTACGGATATTTACATCATTTCCTGCATGTAAATTAACATGACTATCACTTAAAATAGCTGTACCTAATTCAGTACGACGATCTGTGCGATTATAATTCTCACTATTAACAGTCATATCCTTTTTAGCGGATAATGCCTCTGTTGTTAAATTAATATTCTGACCAGCCTCAATCGTTGCTTTAGAATTATCTCCAGTATGAACAATAGCACCTTTAAGGTTAACATCTCGTTTAGCAGATAAAACTAAATCGCCATCTTTTGCTACACCAATAGTACCTTGACGACTAACAATATCGTGATGTTCTAATCTATTTACATGAGCACCTACATTAATATCACGACCAACATTAATAGTAACCTGTTTCTCACCATGAATATTACCAGTATTTATTACGTCTTGAGATGCCTTAATAGTCACTTTACGTCCATCTATACGGCCTGTATTTTCTACATCATTAGCCCCTAATACAATTGTATCTGCAGTCATAATGCCTTGATTTAGAATATCTGCATTAGTATTGCTAACAATGGCTTTACCACTTATGATTCCACCCATTGCATCAACTGATTTTGCAGGTTGTTTCGCTAAATATACTTTAGGATATAGAACTTGTTGAGCTTTGCCATCTACTACAACTGTTTTAGTTTCTAACCACACCATATCAGTCGTTATAGCTTCCATTTGTTCTTTAGATAAAGCAATTCCTGGAGCTAGTTTAAATGCTTTACCAAAGGCTATACCAGCCTCTAACAATGCTTTATATTCAGCTTCATTATCTGTATAACCTTCTAAATACTGTTTACCTGTAGCCGATACAATTTGCTCATTAATAAGTTGTTGTTCATAGAATCCATCACCTAAGCGTTTGAATCTTCTTTCAGGATTATTTGCCAAAGCATCAATCATAAATTGAGAGGATAAAAAATTCTTTCGATTAGTAAAAGCAGGGTCAGTCTCTATTAAAGCATTAGCCGTAATATCTGGATGAATTTGATATAGTGCCTCTGTTGGTAACGATAAACCATTTATGGTTTGACTTGCTTTACCTTTACCCCCACCCAGACCATATGGATCTAAACTATCATTAACCTTTGCAATAGTAGCTTTGGATACTTTATCTTCAGCGTGCTCTTTTAGAGTACCAATTGGTTTTACATTTTCTTCAGTAATCGACGGTGTCATAAAGACTTCAGGACCCCAAACACGTATACGTTTACTTCTATAACCATGACGTTTCCTTTTCTTTTCGGTTCTACTCTCTTGAGTAGTTCCAGTAATAAAGGTTTTATCACTAATCATATCTGATATGTTTTGTATAGAGCCCTTTGTCTCAACAGTCCCGCCTGAAATCACTCTGCTATTATCATTATAAAGTATACCAATAGTTACTAAATCACCACCACTACTAATGATACCTGGATCATCATTGGTAACCTTTTTGTGAGTTTGTTCGGCTTCACTTCTAATGATTGTAAACTGATTTATTCGGTTCTCATTCTTATTCATTTCCTTATTATAAGCTTCATCTTCAGGCGTTTTAACTGGTTTTACATGCGGTGTACCATAACCACTTGAATCATCAGCATATGGGAACTCAGACTTATCAAATACCTGACCTTCTAATTTATGATTTGGATGAGTAACTTTTATTTTATCTGGATTTTTAGTAATCCCATCTGAAACACGCTTGGTTCCTAACGCAACATTATTATTTTCTACTGTAGGAGCATCTAGTTTAATAGACTTTGTCGCTTTAATGGTCGCCCCTTTATTGTGAATACCATCTTTAGCAATAAGGTCCATAGTTCCACCACTATAAATGAGACCTTTACCAGTATTATCTATTGTATCTGAAGTTATATTAACGTGATTACGACCCGCAATTACACCAGACTTATGAGAATCTAGTTCTGTCTTAAGAGCAGTAACTTTCTCTTGTACATCATCATACGCTTTTGTTAAATCATTAATCCGTTGACGATGTGCGTCTAACTCAGGCTTGGTCTTATATTTAGATATATCAGCATTCCATTCAGCATCAAGTTCATTTTTTGCCTTTTCTAGCTCTTTACCAGCTTTATGATAGCGTTCTTCTATTTCACTATTAGTATGATTTGTAACTATATTAGCTTTAATATCTACTGTATCACCATAAATACGTCCACCTTCATTATTATCTATAGATTTAGCATTTATAGTTGTAGTATTTCCAGAGTTGATAAGACCATTATTGTTTACCTTTTCTTGACTATGTACAGTTGTAGAGGAATCACCTTGAACCACGCCATTTGAATGAATTTCTATACTTTGTCCATCTAAAATAGTATTGCCATTACTTGTAAGACCACCATCAACTACAATTTGACCATCACTAGTAATACTAGAGGCTTGTGAAGAACTTACTACACCTTTAACATTTACCCCAAGACCAGTATTGGTCCCTTTCAGAGTAATAGAGTTTGCATACATACCCCCAATTGCGGATACATCTAAGCCAATATTGTTAGAATTACCAATTTTTTGCGTGTCTAATGTATTAGCATCTATTTTGTTCTTACCCGTGCGAGCTTCGATCGAATTTGCCCAAACTCCAGCATTTACAATTGCTGCTTCTGTTAAAACTTGTAGCGAGTTAGCATCTTTGGCATTAAGACCGTTTCTATTGATAGCAACAGTTCCTCGCTCTACACGATATGAGTTTAGATTTCCTGCTGAATCATATTCAGGTTTCCCTGTAGTTAATACTGCTCGATCTGTATTAATAAATCCACCACCATCTACAGTAATGCCATTAGGATTTGCTATAACTACGGAAGCTTTGTGACCTGCTACCTCAATAAACCCGTTCATACTAGTTGCATTGTGTGAAGTAACCTCGTTAACAATGACATTGGCAGAACCACGTATCATATTAGCATTACCAGGAACATATCCACCAAGCTTAGTATTAGACATTTGGTAAGAGTTATTAAGAATTACACCATTTTGTGGTACGTTAAAGTTAGTATAATCATTTCTAGATACTCCACCAGCACTAGGGCCTACGACATTTACCAATGTGACACCGTTAGCAGCTTGTCCGATCATGGCTTGTCTTTCATGTGGCGCATTTCGATCTACCTCTATAGGATTATCTGCATATACAAACGGTACGACTAAAGGATCAACGATCATTAAACCCATAGTAAGCCATACTGCTATTTTATATTGTAATCGTTTTTGTTTCATATTTACTCTCTCAATTAATACGTATACTATATCAGAACCGCACACCTGCTTGGAAACCTGCGGTTACAGAATCAGTTTTGTAACCACTTGGTTTATATAAAGGAGCCCCAACAAATACATCATAGAATAATCCAGATTTAAATTGCCCTCTCATCCCAAGACTAGTGCCAGCAATAAATCTTCCTGTTAATACCTCTGTACTTGGACCATATACGGCACCAAAATCAATATTAGCATAAACACTTGATTTCCATTTAGGGATGTAACTAGCAACCTCATTACGCATATACCAGCCACTTTCAGCCATTAGTGTATTTTCACCATCAAATCCTTGTACTGTATATCGATTACCAAGGCTAATCATATCTCTGGAAAATAAACGTTTATCCCCCAATGTCCATTGTCCATGGAATGATGACGTAATACTTGCTGGTCTATTCCCCCATGTACGAGGCATTTGATAATCCACATCTACTAAAAGTTGTGTAAATCGAGTGCTAGGTGCTCCATTACCATATTCAGGTTGTGAACCAAACCAACCAACGCCTTGTTTAATAGCCGCTCTAGAATATAGCGTGTTTTGCTTAATATATCTTCGTTCTGATATACCGAATTCTACAGAAGCTGTATTTGCACGTTGTACAGCAACTTCTACATCATTAATATAATTTTTTGCATTACGCTTGGTAATATTGATATCCCAACTACGTTTAGTCGTTCGATCTCGATGAAATACATGATTCCATGAACCTCTTACAGTCTTAGCATGACTAGAACTAATAAATGGCGTAGCCATAGAATTAATCGTTTGATGATATTTCATATCACTATAGGAAATACTAAAGGTATCCTTTCCTCTAGGTATTGAATAAGAAATAGCATGGTTTCGGCTACCTTTTTGTTCACCATCTTGAGCAGCATCTCGATTAATACTTAAATTTAATGAATCATTAGCATTAAATACCCTATCAACTCCAATTGCAGCCGTCCACTGTAGTTTACCAGTATCTTTTAGTCCAGAATCATCTATGGATATCATTCCGTGAATTGGAGGTTTTTTAGTAGTTTCAAGTACAATATTCGTAGCCAACGGTTTTGTTCCTGGCTCAAGCTCAACAGACACATTTTGAGAGCCAATTCGCTTCATTTGCTCTATACCCTGTTCTATATTTCGAATATTAAGGATATCTCCTTCACGAATAGGAAATGCATTTTGCCATGGCAATGGTTGTGCATACGTTTTATATAAGACAGACTCTACGCGACCAAGTTGTAAATTAAATTGTAGATTACCTGAAGCTAATGATTGGGATGGAATGCCAATCCGAGACGTGACGTATCCATGTTCTATAAGTGCAGTATTTAAGCTAGTAGATAATCTATTTACATCTTCAACTGTAAGTTTACGATCTACAAATGGTTTAATTATTTTTCGTAGAAATGTAAACTCGTTAGGCACATCTAATTGTATTTTCTTTTTTTGTGTTTCATAATATAATGGACCTTTAATTAATCGTACACTTGCTACAGAACTATTATCCACAAATATTGTCTGATCCATACTGGTATTTATCATATTACTATATGTTAATTCTGCAGACTGACTAATAGGTTCTTCAACAACACGGATATGAGATACAAAAAAAGATGGCTCTACATGTGCTGGCTGTTGTGCCGGTACTGTATAACCATCTTGTGATGTTAAAGAACCAGATGGAAGATCTATTCCACCTGTTTGTACTGTAATTCGTCCCTCTCCAAGCCGCGCCTCTCTCGCTAGTTGTTGTTCTCTCGCTCTATCTAGTTGTTCTTGAGTATCAATAGGTTTAGCACCCAAAATATGTATTGGTACCATACACACTAAACTTAGACAGAATAATAACTCTCTCTTTTTCATATTTCTCCTTTTCTAATATATTATTCAAAAATTATAATTTATTATATTTTACTTTTTTTAAGAAAGTCAATATAAATATAATTGATATAAAAATATATATTTTCTCATTTTAATGCCATAACATTCTATAAACTATATTTAAATCTATATATTATATCAACATATCTAGTTATAATAGTTCCTATTTACATTAATTAAAAAGCATTACCTATACCTAATGATTAACTTAGCTTGCTTTGAAGTGAAGATGGTATAGATAACACTTTACTCACTATATAGATTTAGCCTCATCAAAGTATGTATATCTAATTTTGTATAATAAATTTACTTATATATTCACATATTCATATCCTTATAACCAACAAGAATATAATTATAAAATGTACTATCATACTTTATTCATCACATTAATTTATTAATAATCTCTCAAACTCCTTATACTTCTAGGGGTATAGGGTTTATTGACACCTGTTTTCCGCTTTGTTACGATTGAAATAAGGTTATATATATGCGATGAATCCATAGTTTTCATATAATAGAACTATGTAAATGATTGCATATTAGTGTAGTTATAGTTATAGATAGGAGTATAGAAATGAAAAAACAATTAGCTTTAGCATCCGCTATTCTAGGTCTTGCAGTATCCTTTGGTGCACCAGTTGTATCTAATGCTGCATATCAATTAAATGAGGAAGTAAAAGATCCTACACCAGCATTGAAAGAAGCCGCTGCAATTGGTGTTCGTACACATAATACAGAAGCTTTACAAAACTTGCCAAACAAAGATGCTATGGTTGTTATGAGCTTTGGTACAACTTATAAAGATACTCGTGTGAAAACAATCGATGCTACTGTAGATGCTATTAAGGCAGCTCACCCAAATACTAAAGTGATAACTGCTTTCACAAGCCATATTATTCGTGATCGTATCCAACAAAAAGAAGGTATAACATACCCTACGCCTGAAGAAGCTTTAGCTGAACTTAAAAAAGATGGTTACACTCGCGTTGCATTGGCATCTCTAGATGTAATTCCTGGTATGGAATATAACTACGATGCAGCAGTATATAATTTATACA